>Ga0315339_1001203_pt1 | contig 24426 bp, 25 predicted proteins | sample ASW17metaG_FD_204514 | JGI IMG/M metagenome (GOLD analysis project Ga0315339, IMG submission 204514) | Ammonia-oxidizing marine archaeal communities from Pacific Ocean, United States - ASW #17 | ecosystem: Environmental > Aquatic > Marine > Oceanic | place: USA: California | collected 2016-12-05
GAGTTGGCGGCGGAGGTCTATACCATCGAGATCGTGTCGGTGCTGGCGCGGCGGTCCAAGGCACTACTGGCGGAGCTGGGCTATGAGAATGTCCACGTGCGCGAGGGGGACGGGTATCGGGGATGGCCGGAACAGGCGCCCTTCGATGCGGTGATGGTCACGGCGGCGCCCGACCACCTACCCGAGCCGCTGCTGGAGCAGTTGAAAATGGGCGGGCGGCTGGTGTTGCCGGTGGGAGACTCCTATCAGGAGTTGTTGCGGTTGACCAAGACCGCAGAGGGGGTGCGGGTGGATACGCTGCTGCCGGTGCGTTTCGTGCCGATGACGGGGGAGGCGTTGGAGGGGAAAGGCCGGCGGTAAACCACTGCGATCGCGTTTGCCGAGCCGGTCTAAGCCCAGTCTCTGGTTGGCGTTTTTGCTGTCGGGCACCATGGCCAAGGCGTTGAGATAGAGCGTTTCGGCTTCCTGGAGATTGGCCTTGAGCGCGAATAAACGTGACGGGGGTCACAGGCCGATGGCGGCGGCTACGGGCGCGGTAGAGATCACCTTGCCGGTGGCTATTGTGGCCGCGGCGTATATCATTGGTCAGGCTATGGTGGATGCGTCAGGCGATTAGGTAGGGCGCCATCTATAATCCATCTATGATTTTTCTGATTTAATTGACTTAATCATAAGATGTTTTGATAAACGACTAATAGAGCAGCGGATTATTTGCTGGATAATTTAGCTATAGGATTTAGCAAAACATGGTATGGCGTATGTTTATGTTTTGACAGTGCTTCACATATAGCGTTTGCGTTCGGCGAGAATGCCGATGCCCAAGAAAGAAGCGAGCACGACCAAGGCGATATACTGGTCGCCGAAATAACGCAGCAGTGGCGCGACCGACGGGGTGATCAGCACGGTGAGCAGGCCGTAGCCGAAAGAGCACAGCGCGACGAAGGCCAGGGTGCGGACGAGGAAGGGGTAGCGGTTGATGCGCAGTTTGACGGCGCGGTTGATATTGTCGCCGTAGATGACCAAGAGCGCGGTGGTGATGGCCAGCAGATTGGCTTTAACCCAGCCGGCGGGCAGGGCGATCAGTTCTTTGAGCAGCAGTATGGCTTCGTTCATTTTGTATTTTCGCGGCGTTTGCACGGGAGAGTACGAGGTGTTTTCAAGATAGGGGGATGGGGCGGAAAATGCCAGCGATTTACTCAGGGGCTGGCATGCTGGTATTAAAGATGTCGCGGTGTATCTTCCACTGGTCCGCCTCTCGCTTCCAGATGACGATGTACTTGCCCCGGTCCAGCACTTGGTTGCCCTCACCCTCAAGAATGTACCTGCCGATTTCAGAGGCCGTATCGCCATAGCGCTCTGTTTCTATGGTCTCAAGTTTGATCGCCTTGATGCCCGTATCTATAAGCGCTTGGAAGAGTGCTTGCAGTGCCCGCCCACCCGTGACACAATCACTATTCGGCGGGAACAGTTGCGCATTTTCCGTATGGAGGGCGACGACACCCGCCACATCACCCTGGCTGTAGGTAGCCATCATGGTCTTGTTCGCCGCCTCAATGGCTTTGTGGATCTCAGTTGAATTCGCCATAGTCACCTTTCTGCTTTGCGCAGTGCTAATTGTTTGCATGTCTAGGGGATTCCCATCGTGTTTAGTGCCCGCAAGGGCCAAGCCGCGTATGCGGCGCAGCTATAATAAAGCCATTACTCTTCAAGGTCACACACTATTTACCTCATCGGTTCTCGTGCAACAGATAAACGGATGGATTTCTTCAAGTGGCTCGCAATTGTTATAGCCGTGCCCAACAATCCCCTCCGGCTCAATCCGAACCCCCGTTCGTTTCACAATATCTCCATAGACCTCAAGAGCGAATGCTGCTAACCTTCCTGCCCGCAGTTCAATCGCTCGAACTCCTCGTCCGTCAGTTCAATCCCAGCTGCTTTCATCGTGTCGTCCATCTGCTGTAGCGAGTGGGGGGCGGCGATCGGAAAGGCATCGAAGGGATGGTGCATTATCCAGGCCAGCGCGATCTGATTGGTGCTGTAGCCCTTTGCTCGGGCCAGTTCGACGGCTGCTTGGCGCCGGCGGTAGCTCAGGTCGTTGCCGTATTTAGCGGTTAGGCCGGGTTTAGGAAAGTCGGGAGATTCGAAATCGAGGCCGTCGTATTTCTGCGCAAAGAAGCCGGACCCTTGCCCGCTATAGCCCGCGACGGGGACACCGGTCTCGGCGTGGTAGCGCAGCATGGCGGAATCCATATACCGCATGTCGACATAGGCGGACTTGACTGAATGGGTCGCCCTAGCGAGGGACCAGCCGACCTGGCTGGCGACAAAACCTGGGAGCCCGAGCGCCGAGGCCGCCTCTGACGCCTCCGCCTGACGCTGTATACTCCAATTGGAACAGCCAATTGCCTTGAGCCGGCCGGCCGCGATATGCTCGGCGAGCATGCCGAGGATGTCGCCCGCAGGTATCGCCGGCTCATCCGTATGGATCCAGTACAGGTCAATGGAATCGGTCTTCAGCCGTTGGAGGCTTTCGGTGATATGGGTGTCGATGTCTTCGGGGTTCATACGGGAAACACCGGTGTCGAGGTCGGGGTGCGCGCCTTTGGTACCAACCGCGATGCGTTGCCGCATGCCCGTTTTATCGAGCCATTCGCCGATCACCTTTTCGCTATTTCCGTAGCCGCCGTTATAACCTGAGGTGTCCCATGCTCCGTAGACATGGGCGGTGTCGATAAAGGTGCCGCCCAACTCGGCAAATCGATCGAGCAGCTTGAACGACTCGGATGGTGAAATATCCGAACCGTAATTGCCCGTGCCGAGATAGATGGCACTCAATTCTTTTTTAATGCCCGGTAATTCGGTGTATTTCATGTTGCTGCCTTCCCCGGCCTTTTCAGCCGTAGTAGACGGTGACGGGGTCGCCGCGCGATAAGATGTCACCGGCGTGCAGGAAGAGCACCCGGCTGGGGTTTTCGCGGCGGGTCTGTTTGATCAGGGTCGCCAGGCGGGCGATGCCGCCAACTTCGCCCCACTCGCCGGCCTCGAAGGGTTGCATTTTGCCATGCGTGTCGTTGACGTGCAGTATGACCAGCTCGACTTTTTCGCCGCAGAAGGCAGTGGAAGGGGCGAAAACGCATAGCGAGTACAGCAGTATGCTATGTAGGATACGCATAAGCGGTGTCTTTCGGGGTTAATCGTTGCGGATAAAGGACCCGTTTTGCAGTTCGCGGAAGGCCTGTTGTAGTTCCTCTTGTGTGTTCATAACGATCGGGCCACGCCAGGCGACCGGCTCTTCGAGGGGGCGGCCCGAGACCAGTAGAAAGCGGATGCCCTGTGCGCCGGCTTGCACGGTTACCTCGTTGCCATTGTCGAAGAGTACCAGGGAGCGATTGCCCATTTCTTCGCTTGAGACCTCGCCGCTCAAATCGAGGTGTTCGGTTTTGACCGACTGGGGCGCGGAGGCGTCGCGGAAGGTGCCCGCGCCGGCGAAGATATAGGCGAAGGCGTGGCGGGCGGTTTCGACGGGCAGGATCTTGCGGCCACCGGGTGGGATCGCGATGTCGAGGTAGCGCGGGTCGGCGGCGATGCCCTCGACGGGGCCTTTTTGGCCCCAGAAGGTGCCGCAGATGACGCGGGCTTTTGTGCCATCGTCGTCGGTGATTTCCGGGATGTCGGTCGTTTGCACGTCCTGGTAGCGTGGGGCGGTCATTTTGTGCGCGGCGGGCAAGTTGGCCCATAGTTGGAAACCGTGCATCTGGCCATTGGCATCTCCCTTGGGCATTTCCTGGTGCAGAATGCCGCGGCCGGCGGTCATCCATTGGATATCGCCGGCGCCGAGGCTGCCCTGGTTGCCGAGGCTGTCGCCGTGTTCTACGGTGCCGGACAGAATGTAGGTGATCGTCTCGATGCCGCGGTGCGGATGCCAGGGGAAGCCGGCGCGGTAGTGGTCCGGGTTATCGTTGCGGAAATCGTCTAAAAGCAGGAAAGGGTCGAAGTCTTCGGTTTTGCCGAAGCCGAAAGCGCGGTGGAGGTGGACGCCGGCGCCTTCGATTACTGGAGCGGCTTGCGTTAGTTGTTTTATTGGACGGATGGACATGGACGGACTCCTGTGGGGGACCGGCCTGACCGAGGGGAGGCCGGTCGCTCATTCTCAGATCACATCCTGTGATCTTCGAAGGGTGAGTAGGGAATCATTCTATCCTGAAGAATTTGCTACTCAGACCACTACGGGAATGCCCTCGGCCCGGTCTCTAGTAGTTGATTGATCTAGATTAGAAGTAGAGTATGTTATATAGGAGAGTAACGTGGCGATTTAAGTTCATCATTGTCAAGGTGGTTTTGCAGTCGTTCATCCATCCATCGGGTAGAGGCTGCAGCCACCGTCTACTAAGAGCACGGAGCCGGTCATGTAGGCGGCCATATCCGAGCAGAGATAGAGAAAGGCGTGCGCGACGGTTTCAGGCGGTTGCAAAAATCCCAGGGGGATGGCTTTTTGCGCGCGGGCCTTGTAGGATGGGTCGGTATCCCATTGGCGTTTGGCCAGGCCGACGGCGACGATGCCAGGGGCCACGGCGTTGGCGCGGATTTTGTGCGCGGCCAGCTCGCGGGCGTAGCCGCGCATCATCGCCTTCATGCCGGCTTTGCTGGTGGTATAGGGGGTGATCTCGGGCCAGGGCACGTCCTGGACCCAGGAGGTGGTGAAAATCAGGTGGCCCGGTTTCTCTGCAGCCCGCCAGCGGCGGCACGTCTCCTGCGCTGTGGCGAAGGCGGCGCGCAGGTTCGTCTGGATTAATTGGTCAAAGGCTTCCAGCGGGTATTCGGTGACCGGGTGCGCGTCGACCATGCCGGCGTGGCAGCAGACGATGTCTGGCAAGCCCCAAGCCACCTCAGTGCCGTCAATAAGCGCGATGAGCTCTTCGGGCTGGTTGGCGTCGGCCCGGAAGTAGGTGGTGCGCTCTCCGGAGGGGTCTGCTTCTGCGAGGATGACGGCGGCTTCCTTCTCTGTAACGATATCGTTAACCGCGACGCGGGCGTTGTGGGCGGTTAGCTCGCGGACGATGACCCGGCCGATCGCGCCACAGCCGCCGGTGATGAGGATGACGCGGTCCTGTAGGTCGAGCAGGTTCATTTTATTCGTCCTTGAAGGCGAAGGGATATTGCGCATATTCAGGCTGATTTTTGCGCCATTCGAGGTAGAGTGGGCGCAACTCGGCGTTGGGCGGATAGGCTTCGTGCAGCGCGTGGCCCTCTTCGAGTTTGATGCGGGTGAAGCGCTCCTGCACCTCGTGTTCGATACCCCAAGCGACCAAGCCCTCGACCATATGTGGCGGTACCACGACGACCCCGTCGGCGTCGCCCATTAACACGTCGCCTGGTAATACGAGGGTGTTGCCAATGGAGATGGGCTGCTGGTAGTCGGCCGATATTAGCGCGCGATTGATGCCGGCGCCGTGCGAGCCCTTGCAAAAGAGCGGAAGACCGGTTTCGCGGATGGCGCCCATATCGCGCACACAGCCGTCGATGACGATGCCTTGGCCACCGAGTTCCTGCACCCTGCGGGTAAACATATCGCCGACGACCCCGGCCTCAAAGGTGCCGCAGCCGTCGATGACAAGGATCTCGCCGGGCTGGATGCTCTCGATGGCGTCGCGGTGCGGGCGGTCGCCGACGCTGCTGTACTGGGCTTTGAGCAGGTCTTCGCGCATCGGGAGAAAGCGCAGGGTGCGCGCGCGGCCGACCATGGTCTGGCCGGGGTTCAGGGCTTGCGCCGGGATGCCGATGGCGTAGACGTGGTGGTAGCCCTGGTTCATCAGATAGGCGGTAGCGGTGGGGGTGCCGACGAGGCGCAGGCCTTCTAAAAGTCCGGGGGCGATGTCGATATCGGAATTTTTCAGCACGGGGATTCTCCTGGTGATTGGGGCGAAACGGGCGTAAAGAAATAGGTGTTGCTCGGAATTTTTGTCAATTGCAAGAGGGAATCGGCGAGGGGACGAGATGTGAGGTTGAGAAAATACTAGTGTGTGGTCGGGGTAACACTTTAAGACCAGGTCTGATTTTTTCATAGCTCTTTATAAATGGCATGCAGCTTGCGAAGTGTGTTTGAATCTAAGGTATTTACGGTCGTATAGGCGGGTTGAAGGACACGTTAGTACAACGCATCGACATACGTTTTACGCCAACGATTACGACGATGCTTGCCCTGTCGGCGGTAATCATAGCGGTGATTAAAATCGTCCGCCGATCCAATACAGTACCGCCGACAAGCCCAACGGGCTCCACAATGTCGAGCCGATGAGGATCCCGCCTAGCAAATCGGGCCGCGAGTCGAAGCGCACGGTCAGAATCAACGCGTTGATGGCGGTGGGCAAACAGGAGCAGATCAGTAGCACGTCGAGTATTGTGCCCTCGGCGCCGATCGCCAGTGTCAGGCCGATGCCGAGGACGGGGCCAATCACGATTTTGGCGCCGATGCCGCCGTAGAGGGCGGCCGAATTGTTGCCGCGCAACTCGATGTGGGAGACTTGGATGCCGAGTAGGATGATGGCGAGAATCGGACCGGCTTTACCGATAAGGTCGGCGGTGTCGAGTAGGGATTCAGGGATTGGGATGGCGAGTACATTGATGCTGATGGCCAGGGCCGTGGTGTAGATCAACGGCAGTTTGAAGATGCTTTTGAACGCTTGCAATGGGCTCTGGCGGCCGCCGGCGGCGATGTAGACGCCCAGCGAGGAGGCGAAGACATTGCCGTAGACGAAGAGTAGCATGATAATGGCGAGGGCTTCGTCGCCGAGCGCGAAGAGCACGACGGGCACGCCGTAGGAGGCGACGTTGACGGTCGATAGCGAAAGGGTGACGGCGCTGCGGGTGGGCTTGTCCCAACCAGCCAGACGGGCGACGAGCCAGATGGCGGGGATGCTGGCCAGATACATGCCGGCCTGCCAGACAAAGATCTGGGCGGCGGCAAAGCCGGTGACGGGGTGGCGGACCAGCGTTGAAAAAAGCAAAAAGGGCAGGCAGATGTATATCGCGACATCGGCCAGCGGTCCGGTGTCGATTTTGCGGCGGCGGCCGAGGATAAAACCGCAGCCGATCAGGGTAAAGAGCGGGCCGATTACGTCGAGCAGGAAACCCATCGACTAAGGAGCCAACCCGGCTAGGTCGCCTTCGATGGCAATGGCGCGCACTGGAGTGCCGTCGCCGTCCTCTACTTTGAGCGGCAGGGCGATAAAGGTTACCTGCTCTTGCGTGAGCTGGTCTAAATTGCACAGACCCTCGACTATGACGATGCCGGCGCCGAGCAGGGTGCGGTGCACGGCGGTGATTTCTTCAAGGTCGTTTATGGCGGCCACGGAGGGCGGTTCGACACCGACTAAGGCGACGAGTTTGGCGGCGAGGAATTCCGCGAGTTTTAAGCTGATACGCGGCAATTCATCGCGGTAGGCCGGCTCGTCGACTCTTTTGCTCCACCCCGATTTGAAGAGCAGGCGGTCGCCGGGGCCGATCTTTTTTGCGAGTGGGCCGAGATCGGCGACTTTAATCAACTGGCGCGGAGCAACCTCGCCCAAGTCGACGACGAAAGCCGGGCCGATACACTTATTCAAATCCTGGTAGTCGATGGTCAATCCGCGCTCGAAGAAGTGGCGCGGCGCGTCCATGTGGGTGGTGGCATGCGAGTAGAGGTGCAGGGTGCGGGAGTTCCAGCCTTCTTCAGCGAGGGTGGTGTGCGTGTCCCAGGCGATACCGCGCATGCCAGTGCGCAATGTTAGGCTTAAGTCAATGATATTCATTGGCCACCCTGCTCGCAGCTGCCGCGTGTGGACAGCTGCAGGCTTTCGACTTTCTGGTCTTTGCAGGTTGCACGGCCGCTGAGGTGGAAGACGCCGATTTGCTTAGAGACGGTGGTTGTGGACATGGGGCTCCTAAATTGGTATAGCGTTTAAAAAAGTGTAAGGTGGGTTTTGTGGCAAGACAGGGGAAGGTGGATAGGGTGGTAATTCGCGCTGTGTGCTTGACAGTGAGTGGTCGATAGCTAATAATGGTTAAGAAATAAGGAAACACGCTACTGCTGCCAAAAGTTCGTATATCAGGGAAATGCGCTTGTATCACGAGCCTTATTATTAGTTTACAACGCGTTAATGGAAATTTTAACAAGACACTTTCATGTCTTGAGCATCAAACGGTTTATTGACTGGGTCCATCGCGGTGCTTTAGGGCATGTAGTGGAAGCGTACAAAATCGTGATGGGGTGTCAAGATAGGCAATCCCGGTCTTGGGCTAACTCTATTGATAAACGGTAAGATCGGTGCCGAATTGGGGCATCGCCTACATCATTCACTGATGAGCCACATGATGAGGACACAAAATACATACCGAGACTTGCGCCTGTTTGTGTGCTGTGTTGTCACGATATACGGATGCAATTACTCCTTTGCTGCGGAGAATCCACCGGCCTTTCCCGGTGCAGAAGGGTCTGGCTCACGCACACCTGGTGGCAGAAATGGGAAGGTATATGTGGTCACAACTCTTGCGGATTATCTTCCCAACAAGGAACAACCCATCACAGGCAGTCTCCGCGCGGCAATTGAGTCTAAGGGGCCTCGTATTATTGTATTCCGAGTAGGAGGTTATATCGACCTCAAAGCCAATTTGACGATCAGAAATCCCTATATCACAATTGCGGGACAAACCGCTCCTGGAGATGGCATTTGTCTCAGGAATTATGAATTCGGCATAGGCAATACTCACGATTGCATTGTGCGGTACATACGCTCGCGACCGGGAGATCATACCTCAAAGCCGGGGGGGCTTGATGCTATTACAGTCTGGGACGGCAGTAATATCATTATTGATCATTGCACTGCTATGTGGTCAACGGACGAGTGTCTATCGGTAACCCACGGTTCTAAAGATGTAACCGTCCAATGGTGTATCATAGCGGAGGGGCTTACAGACCATTCATATGGTTCCCTTATCGGTTCATCCAAGGGTGGACGAATCTCTTTTCATCACAATATTTATGCCAACAACCGGTCTCGTAATCCCCGTCCAACGGCCTATCCCGATTTGCCTGGTCCGATGATCGATTTTCGCAACAACGTTATCTACAATTGGAGTGGGGTGGCGGGTTACGCGGGTAGTGGCAATTCAAATGAGAAAGAACCTGTCATCATGAACTATGTAGGCAACTATCTGAAACTGGGCCCGTCAGCACCAGATCGCGATGATGCGAGAAAGGCGGCATTTATGATTTATAAAGGTGCAGAGATAAAGATGTACGTCGCGGGCAATCATATGGCAGAGTTCCCCGCAGGTAATGTTGATAACTGGAAAATGATCGATACAAGCAGGCATGACGTATCGGCCCGACTAGACAACCCGATCGAAATGCCTCGGATCAGCACCGATGCGAGTGAGGCGGCTTATCATAAGATCCTGTCAGAAGCTGGCGCCTCTCTTCCTGCGCGAGATGCGGTAGACACTCGAATTATTGAGAATGTCCGCAAGGGATCGGGCCGCGTCCCTTTAACCATGAAGGACGTCGGAGGCTGGCCGAAACTAAAACATAACGCGGCCCTGAAGGATTCCGACAACGACGGAATGCCTGATATTTGGGAGAAGAAACATGGCCTTAATTCTAAGGACAGCTCTGACAACGTGATAGATAATGATGGCGATGTCTACACCAACATTGAAGAGTTCATAAATGGCACTGACCCTATTGTGAAAGATGGTGGCTAACAACACCCTACAAGTAACGTTTGGCAGCGTAGCTGATGGCCAACGTTACTTCGCTTTTATTTATTTATAGAGTAGCTCAATTTCCTTATCAGATATCACAGCAATTCACACGGCGTCGCTTGCGCTCTCGGGGTCGTGAATTGTGAAGTCGTTAGACGATCAACTAGAATGACCATCGACCCCATGCACATGGCTTCTGTAATGGGGATTTTATTTTCGACGTTAATGTGGGAGACTGATTAGTATGCGGCTATCACCTGCGCAGTTGGACGAGTTTAAATCCGAGGGGGCGTTAGCAATTCCCGGATTGGTGCCCGCGGGCGTGATCGAGGAGTGGCAGGCGCAAATGCGCGAGGCTTGTTCTGATGGTGTCGATCTCGACGAGCCCGACACCTGGCCTGCCGGGCGCTATGCCCCCACGGGCGGCTGGCCCGAATTCAGCCCCAATCTCTACAATGTGCCGAACTTACAGTCCATTGTCGAGCAGATCGGCGGCGGCGCATTCGCCTCTTCGCATCCGGCGGGGCTGCCGTGGACGCCGCAGGTGCCGATGACGCGGGTGATTTTGCCGAGCGCCCTGGGTACCGAGTGGCAGGCCCCGGTCGACGGCCATCTTGACGGTTACGCGACGGGTTGGGGGGGTGGCTTTATGGCATTCTTTGCCGTGTTGCTCTGGGACGTCGACAGTCCTACGGGAGGAGGCACGGCCTATTGGCCGAGGTCGCATCGGGCGAATCATCGGTATTTTTTCGAACACCCCGAATTATTTGACGGATCGTATCTCTTTACGGAGCCGGTGCAGAGCGGCGGGCACCGGGCGTTGTTAGAGGGCGATCCCGGCGTGGGCGAGGTAGTCTGCATGACTGGGCGTGCGGGCGATGCTATGTTATTCCATGGGCTCACCACGCATATCGGTTCGGAGAACGCGGTAGGCTCGAGGCAACCGCGGGTGGCGCAGTTTGCACGTTATTCCCATAGGAAAATGCGCGAACAGGCACCGATGGTCATGTTTCCCGACAAGGACGGCACGCCGTGGTCGCCACCCGACGAGCAATCGCTGGCCACGGGTTTTCTGCCGTTGGATCACCCGGGCCGGAGTCTCGAACGATACGACGTGTCGCGGAACCTCTGGAAATATTGGGCCCCTGAGATCAATAACGGACCCTAAACGAAACCTGGAAGAAATTGCAATGGATGTACTAGAAGCTGTCTATGCGCGGCGATCGGTAAAGCTTTTCGACAAGGATCACGCGCTGACGGATGCGGAAGAAAAACAATTGTTGCAAGCGACCATTCAGGCGCCGACCAGTTTTAATGTCCAGCACTGGCGCTTGGTGGTTTTTCGTGACGCGGAACTGCGGCAAAAAATAAGAGACGAATTTGCCGGCGGTCAGTCGCAGGTCACCGACGCCTCTCTGTTGGTCCTTTTTACGGCTGATGTGAAGGCGTGGGCGAAGGAACCGGAAAGATACTGGAAAAACACGCTCGCGGAGATCTCGCAACAATTGGTCAAAGCGATTGGACCTTTCCACGAGCAGCGGGGTGAGCTTTTTCAGCGGGATGAGGCGCATTGGTCTGTCGGCATGGCGATGCAAAACTTAATGCTCGCAGCTCAGGGCCTCGGTTATCAATCGTGCCCGATGATCGGATTCAATAGCGAGCAAGTGGCGAAATTGGTCCATCTGCCAGAAGACCACGTCATGGGACCGATGGTCGCTGTGGGCAAAGGCATCAAAGATCCTTGGCCCAAACCTGGGCAACTGGCGCTCGATGAAATTGTCTTTGAGAACGGCTTCTGATTACCTAATAAATGCTCGAGGAGCATCCCGGATGCGATAAGGTTTGGCAATAGGTAGAGTATATCGTAGACGGCCGATACGATCTGTTGTCTTCGCGTGGGTTTTCTTGGTTCGTCAGGTGTGAGGAGAGATAGTATGAGCTTGTATTTGGGATGTATCGCCGATGATTTTACGGGCGCACCCCGACGGGCGCGTGGTGTTAACGACGGGCGCTGCGCGAGTAGATGGCGATGCACGGCCGTTCGCTATACGATCGGGAGGGGTAAGGCGGCAACTCGGGCAATATCAATGCGCGATTAGACGACGGTTTGTTGGTGACGGCGAAACTGTATTTATTGCTGAAGGGCTTGGACGTGCGGTTGTTGAATGATGATCAGGTTGCGGAGGTAAGGGCCGCGTTTCCGAACTGAATGAGGGCGCCAACGGGCAGGGCGATTAGAAAAAAATCGCCCATATGCGATTGATCTCAAGTAGACTCAAGATAGGCAAATAGGCGGATAGATTTTCACTATTTTCTCATCTTCGGGCAAGGAATTTGTATTTTATACCTGCTCCTCCTGGCCGGATACGGCCGAGCGGTAGGCCGCGTCGAGCATCTCGACCCCGCGCATCGCTGCCTCGCCGGGGGTCCAGTTGACGTCGGTTTTGCCCAGGATTAGGTCGGCGAAATTATTGGGCGGTCCGTCGCATTCGTAACCGCCGGCGTCCTCGGCGACTTCCTCGACGACGTGCTGGCCGTCGTGGCGGCGCAGGTGCATGCGGGCGCGCTCGCAGTCCAACAGCAGCATACCCTCCGAGCCGAAGAGGCGTAAATCGACCTGGAAGGTCTGGTCGGTGGGCACGTTGCCGGCGCCGCTGACGGTGCCGATGGCGCCGCCGGCGAAACGCACGGTGAGTGCGTCATAGAGCTCAACTCTGGACCCGGGCGCGCTCATCGCGGCGAAGACGCGCTCGGCCCTGAGTCCGCTAAGCCAGAACAGCAACCCGGATGAGTGCGAGATCTGCGCGTGTGCGTAGCCGCCGCCGGCGATTTCGGGATCGGCCCAGGTGGCCGGGGTCGGTCCGAAGAGCGTGGCGGAGTCCTGGCCGGAGATCTCGGATACGTCGACTTCGACGCCGGAGAGCAGGTCGCGGATCGGCGAGGCCATATGGCAGGTCGCGAACTCGATTTTGCCGATCGCGCCGTCGTCCATTAACTTTTTGGCCCGTTGGATAAAGGGTTTGTGGTGCCAGCCGTAGGGTACGAGCAGAGGCACGCCTTTTTCTTCAGCTAATTGTACCAACTCGCGCGCGTGGCTCGCGCGGGTGGTCATCGGTTTTTCGCACATCACCGGCAGGCCCATCTCGAGGGCGGCTTTGGCGTGTTGGTGGTGCAGCGGGTGTGGCGAGGCGACGACGACTCCATCGAGCTCGCAATTGGCCAGCAGGTCGCGGTAGTCCTCTGTGGCGTAGGAAAAACTGAAGTGGTCTTTGACCCTCGCCAGCTCAGCGCTGCCAAGGCGGCAGACACCGGCGAGTTCGATATCTTCGCGGGCCTTGAGCACGGGCATATGGTTGCTGGTGGCCCACCAGCCGGCACCGATAAAACCGAGGCGGACCTTTGTTTGGCTACTCATGGGCTTTTCTCCCTGATTTGGCTGTTAATGTAGAACCTAGGCCATGCTTGATCAAGTTAGCCTCGAACCATTTGACAGGGGCGGGCTAATTGCGGATTATTTTCCAATAGCCATATTTTTTCCCTGTATACCATATATCATATGCCAGACCCGTACGACCTGAAATTAACACTGAAAGTCATACTGTACCGCAGAGCGAACCCAATCGCAGATCATATTAATATTCTGTATCATATTCTTTAACCAAATATAGGAGGAAGGAAGAAATGGCTGCCCCCATAGCTATTCAGCTCTACACCGTCCGCGAGGCTCTTGCTAAGAACTTCAAGTCCGTGGTTACTCGTATCTCCGAGATCGGGTACGTGGGAGTCGAGACGGCCGGTTTTCCCGGTATCACGGTGGAAGAGGCCGGCGACCTATTTGCTGATCTGGGTCTTGAAGTGTGCAGCATGCATTCTCAATTGCCCCTCGGAAAGCAAAAAAACCAGGTTATCGAGCTGGCGAACCAATTGGAGGTTAAACGAGTGGTGACCTCGACACCGCGCGAGGCTTTCGAGAGTATGGATGCGCTCAAGGAACTCTGCGATCGCTGGAACCAAGCCAGCCAGATCGCCGAGGAAAACGATTTGGAACTAGGACTGCACAATCACTGGTGGGAGTTTACCGAAGTTGACGGCCGACCCGGGTTTGAGATACTGGTCGAGATGCTTGACGAGAAGATATTTTTCCAGGTCGACACCTATTGGGTCAACACCGGCGGCGGCGATTCGGTGGCCGTAGTCGAAGAGTTGGGCGAAAGGGCTCCGCTATTGCATATCAAAGACGGTCCCTTGGACTCGGAAAAGGATATGCAGGCCGTCGGCGAAGGCGCGATGGATATTCCGCCGATTATCGAAGGTAGCCATGGCACTTGCGATTGGCTGATCGTCGAGCTCGACCGCTGCGGGAGCGACATGATGGAAGCGGTCGAAAATAGTTACGATTATTTGGTGGGCAACGAATTGGCGCGCGGTGCAAGATAGGCAAGGACGGCAATGGCCAAAAAAGCGGTGATTGTATGGGGCGGCTGGGAGGGGCATGAGCCCAAGCAGTGCGTTGACGTGTTTGCGCCGATCCTCGAAGAAGAGGGTTTTGAGGTGACGATCTCGGATACGCTCGACACGTATAAAGACCAGGACCTGATGCTTGCCCAGGACCTGATCGTACCGACTTGGACTATGGGTACCATCGCGGACGATCAGGAAAAAGGGCTCTTGGCGGCGATCGAGAGCGGCGTCGGCGTGGCGGGTTGGCACGGCTGCATGGGCGACTCGTTTCGGAACAACACCAACTACCAATTCATGGTCGGGGGCCAGTGGGTCGCTCATCCCGACGGGATCATCGAATACACCGTCAATATCACGTCTGACGACCCGATCGTCGCGGGCTTGGGCGATTTTCAGATGCATTCGGAGCAGTATTATATGCACACCGACCCGGGCAACGAGGTTTTGGCGACCACGGTGCTCGCGGGTATCGAGAGTTCGTCCTGGGTCAACGGCACGGTGATGCCGGTGGTGTGGAAGCGCCCGTGGGGGAAGGGGCGCGTGTTCTACTCGTCGCTGGGCCACGTAGCTGTTGACTTCGATGTGCCCGAGGCGCGCGAGATCCAGCGCCGCGGTATGCTCTGGGCCAGTCGTTGAAAGCACAAGGGGGTGATATGATGAACGTTGCTACGGCATTTCGCAGCGCGCGTTCGCACGGTACTCGCACGGCATTCGACCTGCCGAAACCTTGGAAATTCGGTCGCCGTCGGTCTCGTTTGCGGCGGCAACTTTTTTGGGGGGTTGGTCTGGTGGTAGGGTCTTTTCTCATATTTACCCTGATGCGGCGGTTGTTGGAAAGGGAACGTTGATGGGGCGCAAGAAAGTTTTGATCACCGGGGCGGCCGGCCGGATTGGACAGGTGATGCGCACGGGACTCAAGGACCGTTACGACCTGCGTTTGATGTATCACCGCACGGTATTGGAGGTGGCCGAGGGCGAGGAGGTTGTGTTGGGCAGCGTCGCTGATATGGCGGCGATTGAAGCGGCAGTCGATGGGGTCGACGCCGTGGTTCATATGGCCGGTGACCCGAGGACTAACGCGTCTTGGGAGTCGGTGTTGGAGAAAAACATCCAGGGCGTTTATTGTACCTATGAAGCCTGCAGGAAAAAGGGTGTCAAGCGGGTGATCTTCGCCAGCACCAACCACGTCACGGGTTTCTACGAACAGGACGGGGTCTATACGACGCCGGAGTTGCCTGAACGGCCCGACAGCCTCTACGGGGTCAGTAAGGCTTTCGGCGAAGATCTGGGCCGTTATTATGTCGACGAACACGGTTTAGAGGTCATCTGCCTGCGCATCGGCTCCTTCCAACCGGATTCGGCTGTTATTGAGCGCCAGGGCGACCGTATTCTTTCGACTTGGCTGAGCCACCGCGATTGCGTGCAGTTGGTTTGGCGCGGGATCGAGGCCGACGTGCGCTTCGGGATTTATTTTGGAATCTCGGCCAATACCCGGGCCTACTGGGATATTCAGAGCGCCCGTCAGGAATTGGGCTATGCCCCGGAAGACGACGCTGAACGCCTAGCCTAGCCCGATTGTGTTTCTACCCTTGTAGCGGTTCTTCTACAGCCCGAGATTATAAACACCAGTAAGATTTTATGACAACCAGCGGAAGCGCATACGGCACCGGTCAGGAAAGCGGGTAGATCGTCCAGCAGGAGGGCAAGCCTCAGCGGGAGTTGCCCAAATTCCTCAATCTGATGCTCAATTACCAATACGGTCTGACGATCACCGTGATCCAGGAATTGGACCAAGCCGCGGAACTTTTGCTACAAGAGGGTACGGCTGCGCGCTGTGTCTTTGTCGTCCAGAACAACCCGCTTTCAAACGAGCGCACGCTCGATTCGCTGGGACATAACGGGGTGCTGCCGCTATTTTTAGTGTTGCCGCAAAGCGCGATAGAACGGCAGCGCGTCGGCGACGACCCGTCCTTGCTATCCTGTCTCTGACCCATATGGCCGACAACCTCTGCAAAAAGATTGGTTTGGGCTATCTGCCGGAGGAGCCGAGCCGCTACGATCCGCGGGTGATAAAAAAACTCAAGCTGGTCGATGGCAATGTACCCGTACTGCGTGAAGCCCTCGCCGAGGATAATCTCGAGGAAGTTAAGAATATGGTCGACCAGTGCCTGTAGGGTTGGTTGATGCCCCTTCCTGCTTTTCTTCTTAGTATTTTCCCTATGGTTTCCCTCGCCCAGATAGTTGCCAGCGCCGGACTCGGCGCTTTTATCGGCTATTTTACCAACGCGTTGGCGATCCGTTCGCTCTTTCGCCCGCTGGAGCCGCATTGGTATACCTTGGGCTGGCAGGGCGTTATCCCGAAAAATCGCGCTCGTTTAGCCGATAATGTGGCCACGGTAGTCGGCGAAGACCTGCTATACCGAGAGTATCTGGTAGAACAAATTGAGCGCCCAGCCCTCCAGGAGAGTCTGCGGCAATTGCTCGGTGTGCGTATAGGGCGGTTGTTTGACGAGTCTCCAGCCGGCGTGTTGGCTTGGTTGCCCGCCGTCGAGGTCGAACCGCTGGTCGAGCGGGTGTTGGCGCTTTTGGCAGCGTGGAGTAGGACGGAGGCCTCGCTGGGGCCGAAAGAGGCCCTGTTGGATGTTGTGGAACGGCAGCTCCGCGCTTTGCAGTTGGGAAAGCTCGTGGGTGAGGAGGCGGTCGAGGCATTGGTCAGGCTGTTGGACGGAGTGTTGACGTGTGATCAGACTCAGCAAGATCTAGCGTCGGCGCTCGAGGGGCAGGCGCTGGCCTTTCTCGAACGGGACGCGCCCTTGCAGGAAGCGGTCCCTGAGGAGTTGCGCGAGGCGCTCAGGCAGGGCTTGCAGAAGGAGATCCCCGCGCTTTTAGATCGTTTGGCGGTTTGGCTGAGTTCGGCGGACCACATTGACGAGGTGAACACGCGGCTCTATGAGGCTTTAAGCGCTTATGTCGAACGCGAAGGCGGTTTGCGCGGGTTAGTCAGTGGAATGGGATTGCGTTTATTCGGTGAACAGATCGAGGCGGTCGTCGCCGAGCGCTTGCCGGCGATGGCGCAGGAGTATCTGGCCAGTGCTGAGACACGTGCCCAGATCGAGCGCCATTTGTTTGCCGGAATCGATGCTTTGCTAGAAAAACCGCTTGGCACATTGGTCGGAGAACAGGGCGGGCCGTTGGCGGCGAAGATCGGGCAGGTCGCGGCGACGTGGATGACCAGTGACAGAATTCGCTCGCAAGTCAAAACGCTACTATTGGATCAGTATCGGCGGCGGCTAGAAGATCCATTGTCTGAGTTGTTGCCGGACGCGGCTTGGGCGGATATGCGAAGGCGTTTGCTCGGGTTGATGCAGTTGCAGGACGGGCACGTAGCGGAATGGGGTTTGGGTCGGCGGCTCGGTGAGTTCATGGCATCGGCCGGAGCGGGCGCGTTAGGTGCGCGATCGTTGCGCCAATGGTTGGCGTTGACGGCGACGGACGAGGCCGCGCTTGTCGACTGGAGCCAGCGTAAGGCGACAGAGCTTTTGCGCCGCGAGGTGCCGGTGCTGCTCGACGAATTGGATATTGCGTGCATGGTGCGCGAGCAGGTCATGGCTTTTGATTTGCTGCGGGTCGAGTATATGGTGCGCAGCTTGATTGCCGACCAGTTGCGGTATATCGAACTGCTGGGAGCGGTGTTGGGGGCTATCGTCGGTTTGGCGTTGCCGTATCTCAATCAATTGCTTTAGTGATCGATAGCAGGGTTATACCTCATACGCCGTCCAAGTCCCCAAGCATCCATGTCCGCGCCTTACGTGGAATAATCCCTTCCCAGGTTCGGCGATATAGCCGCAGATCGAATGCGAGCCGCCCTCGCCGTGGCGACAGATCGCACCGGGGTCCCCTTGGTGGTCCGCTAGTATCTCCTGCATGACGTCGACATCGATGCTGCCCCAGTGCATTTGTACTAACGCACGAATCCGGGTGAGACGGGGGACCGAGTCGGCCATGGCGTCTTTATTGTACGAGGTAAATTCATCGCTCAGGTAATGGTTGGTGTGGAGGCGACGGTAGGGATGCTCGTCGGCGTAGTGGGCGATGGCCTCGGGGCGGATTTCGACGTCGGCGATTTGCTGCTTGCCGTCGCAGAGGACCATATTGCCCGCCGAGGTCACCCGGTGTTGTTCTATTATTTTCAGGCAGGCGGGGATGTCGGTTTGCTCGAGCAGGGTGCGCTTGAGCGGGTAGTGCGGTGTGGCAAGGCGCCATTCGGCGTTGCCGAGGCCATTGGCGAAGTGCGCGACACCGAGGTGGTTCATGCCCATATAACCGAGTTGGCCGGCGAAGGTAAAGGTGATCGCGCGCGGACGTCCATCGGATGGTTTGAGGTGCAGGACGATACCGATATCGGAAAATTCGGGCGGCAGGTCTTGATTTTGGCCGGCTAGGGTTTGGCCGTGGCGGGTGGCGGTAGCGTTGAGGGCGAAGGCGGTGCAGCCCTCCAATGGGGCTTTGACTGCTTCGCCGCGCGCCTGGCACAGCAGGGCGTGCTCGTAGGGGATAGCAGCACCTTCAGCCAGGCCGCGTATTTCATCGAGTAGCAAAGGATTGAGCGTGTCGATAAAGGGCTCGAAGGCGCGGGCACGGGCGCCGAGTTCGTCGCGGTCCTTACCGGTGGACTTTTCGATCCAGGCGAGATAGCGGGTGATGAGGGCGGCGGCTTGTTCGCCGTGCTGGCGGCCCATCTCGCGGGCGGTACCGGCGACTTCTATTAAGGGAAACTGATGCATTTTTTGCGGCGCTTTCTATTGAGTATGAGGATGTGAGTGATATAAGCATTGCGATGGGGGCAGGGCAAATTTTTGACAGGGCTTAGTTAAGGAGGGTATTTTTAGGCGAGGTGAGGTGGAAGATCTGCAACGCCTGAGCTTAGTGGGGAAGAGAGGTCAATTGCGCCCCATAATCAGGTCGACCGCACGCTGCTCAACGGTCGATGTTATATGCTAAATACGGGAGAGATCGGATGCATGGGCTTTCTGCAGAACAATTGGGTATTTTACGACAATACGATACGCCGACCATTTGCAATGTGATCGAAGTTTTCGAGGTGCGAGGGCGCCACGAGGGCTATATGGATGCGCGGATCAAAGCCTGTTATCCGCAGATGGAGCCTTTGGTGGGGTATGCGGCTACCGCCACCTATCGCGCGCAGGCTCCGGCCAGAGAGGGCGATGTCTATTCGGCTCTGGATGAGCAGGTGGCTACTTTCGCGCAGATTCCCTCTCCGACAATCGTCGTTTTTCAGGATTTGGACGAGCCGACGAGGGGGGCTTCGTTTGGCGAGGTGATGTGTACTACTTATAAGACTTTTGGTGCGGTCGGGTTAATCACCAGTGGTGCAGCCAGGGATTTGGCGCAGGTCGGCAGGATGGGTTTTCCGGCTTTTAGCGACGGGGCGATATGCTCGCACGGCTATGGGCATATCGTTGATTTGATGGTGCCGGTGGCCGTTGGTGGGGTGATAGTGCATCCTGGGGATTTGCTGCACGGGGATTGCAACGGGGTGGTGGTGGTTCCCAACGAAGTAGCCACGGAGGTGGCGGGGCTTTGCGGTGAATATGTGGCGGCGGAGGATGTGGTGTTGGACTATTTGCAGGGCGATGAGGTCAGTGTCGAGGGACTGAAGGCGGCGCGGGCGGAGAGCAAACGGCGTATTACTGCGCTGATCGAAAGGGTAAGGGCATCGTGACATTGCGCTTTCCCGAACCGGGCAAAAGCGCTGAGAAAATCATTGCATCGATGGAGAAATTCACGGCGAAAGGGGTAGAGATGTTGGCTTTTCCCGAAGTGTGTCTATGCGGTTATGCTTGTGATCCGGCGTATTGGCAAGAGGCGGTCCCGGCGGCTTTTGCGCGGGAGAAAGAAAAAGTAGTTGTGGCGGCGGGGCGGTTGCGGCTTGGTGTGGTGTTGGCTACAGCGCATTGGGCGGGCGCGTTTCCCGTCTTGGATCTTGCGGCGAAGTGCCGCGAGCGATTGCTCGCATTTGGCGAAGAAACGGTCTGAGCATGCCCGAAATTATTGCCAAACAAATGCTCTGCAAACAGCCGGGCCGCTATATCGGCTGGCCTAGTATCGCACTGGCGGTTAATGGCGACTTGCTCGCCGTTTTTTCCGGCGACCGCGCAGGCCATATCTCTAACGACGGTAAGGTGCAATTGCTCCGCAGCCGGGACGGCGGCCAATCCTGGGACGCGGCGGTGACGATATTGGACACGCCGATTGATGATCGAGACTCGGGGGTGTTGGTCACGGCCGAGGGTACGGTGATCGTCAGCTCGTTTACCGGGCCATACGGTGGCCCGTGGCAAGGGCATTGGACGATTCGGTCGACGGATCACGGCCACAGCTGGCAGGACCCGGTCCCGAGTCACGTCACCGCGCCACACGGCCCGATTCAGCTGTGCGACGGGCGCTTGCTTTTTTTAGGGCAGCGGCCGCATTGCTCGCATGGCGAGCCGGCGGATTGGAATGGGTCGCCTGCGCAGTCGCCCTATGCGATTTCAATCGCCGAATCGCGCGATGACGGGCGATCGTGGCAGGTTATCAGTGACTTTCTTGTGCCCGCGGATGCGCAGATGCTGTCCTATGACGAGCCGCATATGGTCGAGCGGGCGGACGGGCGGGTGGTGGCGTTATTCCGCGATTGCAATGGGGATCATCCGCTGCATCAGGCGATCAGTGCGGACGGGGGGTTGAGTTGGTCGGAGCCGAGTCCGACGTTTATGCGCGGTTTGCCACCACACCTGTTTCGTTTGGCTGATGACCGGCTACTGGTGACCTACGCCAAGCGATGGGCGCCCTTTGGCGTGTATGCGTGTATTAGTGGGGACGGTGGCGAGACTTGGGATGTCGACGCGGAAGTGCAATTGAGCGAGGCACCCGATCGCGATCTGGGTTATCCAGCCTCAGTGCAGTTGCGTGATGGCTCGGTATATACGGTGTATTATCAGGTAGAAAACTTGGGCGAGAAAACGTCCTTGATGGGGACTTACTGGCGACTCTAACGGCTTTTTACTTTTTCTAGGCGTTTGAGATAGGCTCTGGTTTTGGCAATCAAGGGGTTTTTGGCGTCTTTGTTCTGTGCGCACTGCAGCGCCTCGTTGTACATCTTCTCAGCCCATTCGTAATTGCCGCGCTTAAAGGCGCGGTCGCCCGCATCGATATATTTTTGCCAGGAGCGGTTCTCGCCCGATAAATACAAAGAGCCGATAATCGCGACAAGTATGGCCACCGTAATCGCCAATGGCCCGGTATTCGAACGTCCCGAGCTGGTTTTTATCGGTGGTTTTTTGCGTTTGCGGCGCGCCATACTCCGACCTTTAGATCTCACGTTAGGGTGCACCTGAGCCGATGTGATACGATCGGCTCAGGTGCACCCTAGGATACCCTTATAGACTTTGGCGGCAACGACTAAAGGCCCCGAGGGTTGCCTGCGGAGCGGGGGGTAAAGGACCTCTATACCGGTGGATTCTCCACTGGCTGATAGCCGTGGCAGGAGAGCACGGGCAGGAGGGGGTATTTCTCTAAGCGCGGGTCTTCGGCCGCCAGGCGGCATAAAAAGAAGACCGAGTCGCGCTCTGTCTCGACTTTGCGCATGTGGCGGCAGATGATGCACAGGCCGGTCTTGGTCGTCGTCACCAGGAAAGTGCGCCGCTGAATTCGACTTTCTTCTCGCCTTCGACGATTTCCCCCATGCGATAGGCGTGGCAATTTTCGTCGGCCAAGTGCGCTAGCGTTTGTTCACCGGCCTCTGGCGCTACGACGAGCGCCATGCCCGCGCCCATGTTGAAAGTGCGCATCATGTCTTGGTCGTCGAGATCGCCGGTAGTGCGCAATGTGCGGAAGACCGGTGGGATCTGCAAGTTGCTAAGGTCGAGTTGCGCGTTGAGGTGGTCGGGCAGGACACGGTTGAGATTGTCTTGCAGGCCGCCGCCGGTGATATGGGCCATGCCGTGCAGGCCCGGATCGGCAAAGAGGCCTCGCAAAGGCTGGAAGTAGCAAGTATGGGGTTTGAGCACGGATTCGAGGAAGGACTCGCCGGCCACGTCTTGTTCGAGCAGATCAGGTTTTTGTTCGAGTAGGGCGCGGACTAGGGTGTAACCATTGGTGTGCAGGCCATTGGAGGCGAGCACGATCACCTGGTCGCCAGCTTTGATTGTGCCGCCGTCGATGATCTTGTCCTTGTCGACGACACCGATGACGCTGGCGGTGAGCACGTAGAGGCCGTCGGGGATCACACCGGGTTGCACGGAGGTCTCGCCGCCGGTAAGGGTACAGTCCTGCTGGCGGCAGGCGTCGGCTATCGCGTCGACCAGGTCGCTGGCGATAGTGCCTTCAAGTGTGCCGCAGACGATGACGTCCTGTATCGAGACCGGCTCGGCGCCCATGACGATGATATCGTCGATGAGGTGATTGACCATATCGTAGCAGACCGAGCGGTGGCGGCCGTGCGCGAAGGCCAGTTTCTGTTTGGAGCCGGGCTCTTCGCTTTTGTGCACGAGTACCGGGTGCGCGATGCCGGGGAAGCTGGCGTCAATAAGCGTGGCGAAGGCGCCGATGCGGTTGAGGACGCGCGGGTCGGTAGTCTCCATACTTTTTGCCATTTCGCGCTTGGCGGCGTCGGTCTGGTCGATGTCGACGCCGGCGCTGGCGTAGGAGAGGCGTTGGCTCATGGTGTTCCTTTCTACGGGCTGATCTGTATGGTCTCGGGTATGGCCAAGAAAGTACTGCTGGGGGCAGATGGTGACAAATGTGAAGGGGTTATGGGTGATATAAGCCCTATTAATAAATAGGGTTGTGGGCCACAAAGGGGTTTGGCGAAAATAGACGCGCTTTGCAATAGTGAAGCGGAGCTGATAAGGGCGACAAGCTCGATTCTTATTCGGCGATCAGGTTTTTAACGATCTAGCCATTGCGCAAGATCTAGCTGCAATACACTCTCGATTGCCTCCTCGGTCGCACCAAAAGTTAGCATCGCCCCGTCGCATTCGTTGTCGGCCACGGCCTCGCAAAGGGCTTGCACGATATCGGGTGCCGCCGAAACACAGAGCGGGGGGTAGAGGCCGATATTGGGATCGGCGACGGCTTTCAGCTTGCCCACCTCACGGGCGAAGATTTCGGGAAGCGGCAATTGTGCTTTTTGCAGTCCTGCCAAGGTTAGCGGCAAATCCAAATCCTCATAGCCGAACAGTCGGTAGATTAGTGCCAACGCCTCGTCTTCTTGCAACTCATTGATCGTCCGGCACAGGGCCGGCGCCCATGCTCCGGCCAGGTTCGTCACCATCGTCGCCCAGCCGACGACCCCGCCGAATGACGAGCCGCCGGTTAGATAATCGGCGCCTTGTTGCCAAGCGGTATAATCGTGCCCGCCCAATAGCGCGACCGAAGGCGGAAAAACATCGCTGCCGAAGGGCTTGGTGCCGGTGGCTTCGTTTATTGCATTGCGAAATTCGGCCATACGCGCCGCCAATAAACCCGCCCGCATGCGGAACCACTCCAGCAATTCCGCACCGCCCTCGCAGAGGTTGAGGAAGTCCCAGAGATTGGGTTGGTGGGCGATCATGCGGCTGATTTGCCGGCGTTCGAGGGTCTTGAGGCTTTGGCGGAAGTGTCGCAGGCCACCGTATAGACGGGCGACATCGTAACCGAGCGCTGCGCCTTCGCGTTGGCAATGTGCGCAACCGCAGGCGAAGAGGCCGTGCACATTGGCCGGGGCGGCGTAGCGGGCGTGATCGACGCAAAAACCGTCGAGCGCGTAGCGTTGCGCCGCGTCGATTAGGCCATCGCGCGTCCAATCGTTGATTTTTTTACGGCTCGGGCACAGGCCGATGCCCCATTGCTTGTAGCGCATGTCGAGCGGCTCGCCTTCGATATCGCGCATCGCGTATTCGGGATAGACATCGCCGCCATAGCTCCACAGGCCAATATGGCCCCATACTTCGATGCCGGTTTTTTGTGCTGATTCTATCAGCTTCTTGAGTGGGGTGTCATCAAAACCCGAGATGATGCCGGCGACGGGTGGGTAGATGCCCTCGGCGATTCGGGGGTAGAGGTCGGCGCGTGAACGCCAATCTTCGAAGGGCCCACGCTTTGCCAATTCGTCTGAAGTCGCAAAACCCGAGGTGTGGCAGATCGGGCTTTCGGGCATGATGGTAGTTAGGCCGATTTCGTCGC
>Ga0315339_1001204_pt1 | contig 24416 bp, 30 predicted proteins | sample ASW17metaG_FD_204514 | JGI IMG/M metagenome (GOLD analysis project Ga0315339, IMG submission 204514) | Ammonia-oxidizing marine archaeal communities from Pacific Ocean, United States - ASW #17 | ecosystem: Environmental > Aquatic > Marine > Oceanic | place: USA: California | collected 2016-12-05
ATTAGAAATGTAATGAGCAATTCTGGCCAATCATGTGATGCACCAACAAGAATGCTTGTGGAAAAATCTATTTATGAAAGAGCTGTTAAAGAAGCAACAGATGAAGCAAATAAAATTAAAGTAGATAATGCTTCAAAAAAAGGAGATCATATAGGTCCTGTAGTTTCAAAAACTCAGTACGATAAAATAGTTAATTTGATTAAAATTGGAATTGATGAGGGAGCAACACTTGCAACAGGAGGTCCTGATCTTCCAAATAATTTGAACAAAGGTTATTTTATTAAGCCGACTATATTTTCTAATGTTACAAATGATATGCAAATAGCTAAAAAGGAAATTTTTGGACCAGTTCTTTGTATAATTCCATTTGAAACAGAAGAAGAGGCAATTTCAATTACAAATGACACAGAATATGGTCTTGGAAACTATATACAAACTGAAGATAGAGAAAAGGCAAAAAGAATTGCAAAAAAATTAAGGTCAGGGTTAGTTTATATAAATGGAAGCGCACTTGATCCTGGAACACCTTATGGCGGGTATAAACAATCTGGCAATGGCCGTGAAGGTGGTACCTGGGGATTAGAAGAATACCTAGAGGTAAAAACAATCACTGGCTGGAAATAATACTATTTGATGGCCCATTTATTAATCCATAGAGGATTAGCTAAGAAAAATTTTACAGAAAATACTATTTCAGCTTTTAAATATTGTTTTAAAAAAAATTATGGGATTGAAACAGATGTACATTGCACAAAAGATAACAAAGTTGTTTGTTTTCATGATTTTAATCTTAAAGGTAAATTTAAAATTAATAAGCCCTTAAAAAACATTAAATATGAAGATTTATTAAAAATTAGTAAAGCTAAAAAGAAACCCATTCCACTTTTAAATGATTTAATAAAATTATCAAAAAATAAGAAATTTTTAATGTTGGAAATAAAACCTTTATTTTCAAAGGAAAATCTAAAAGCTTTATTAAGTGAGATTAAAAAATTAAAAAACTATTCCCTTACATCGTTCAAAGAAAAAAATATTATTAATTTATATAAAAAAAAAAAAAATTTAAACTTAGGTCTACTAATTCCATCAACATTTACATTTAATAAAATCTTAGAAAAAAGTAAGAAAAAATATGTTAAATTTATTGTTTTGGAAAAGAAGTTTTTAGGGGATAAAAAATTAAACAAGATAAAGAAAAAAATGTATTTTTACACAATCAGAGACAAAAAATTATTTAATCAAAATAAAGATAAAAATCTTATTTTTGAAAATTTATAAATTTTATTTTTTTAAAAAGTTTAATCTTCCTAAAATTTCATCTCTATCCATGTAATATCCTTGTAAATGTCTGTGCCCAGAATTTGGATCAAAAGCAGTTCTTCCATGAAGTGCTCTTCTATTATTAAATGAAAAGATATCGCCAGGCTCTAATCTAAATTTAATTTGAAATTTATCATCGTGTAAAAGTTTTCCAAATCTACGATGGGCTTTGTAAACTTTATCCATAATATCAGGATGACAGTCTAATGCATCCATAGTAGCAATGCTAAATCTTATATCGTTATAATCACCATCTTTAGTTAAAGAAATTGCAGAGCCATAAAAACTTCTAATTAATTCTTGTGTATAGTCTTTATCTCTAAATTTGAGAGGTATATTTACCAAAGTTTCAAAAATATCTTTTTCATTCGTTCTTAAGTAATTAGCAACTGCAAATCCATCTACAGCTGAAGAATCTCCTCCTTCTGCAGAATTAATTAAACAATGTAAAAATTGATAGCCCGGTGGTGTTTCAAACCAAGGTAAATCCATATGGTTTCTTAAAGCATGTGCTGTGTAAGCAGAATTATTTGGTTTTGGAATGTTAATAACTTCAAAGGGTGTTTTAAAAAAAGTTTGTCTAGTATGACTAATTCTATTTAAAACATGAAATGCTGACTCTTTTTCAACTGGAGTATTTTTTACAATTGCAATTCCCTTGTAGTGTAATAGTTCAAGCCATTTAATCAAGCCCTCTTCACTATTTAAAATTTCATCGTGATCGACTCTTATTGAATCTAAATTTTTTTCTAATGAATTGTCCCATAACTCATAGGGAGAAATATATTTTTGTTTACTTTTTAATGTATAGCAATTTTCTCTAAGCCATTTTGGATCATAATAACTAGTATGATCTCCTTCACTCCATTCAATTTCTAATTTACCGTCGTCATTAATCTTAAAATTCTTTGCCTCTAAACTTTCAGAAACATTAAGAATATTAAACATTCTATGATTAGAGTTTTTATCATGAGCTGTTGGACAGTTATCTCTTAACCAAAGATAGTTAAAATTACTCTCTTCTCCATCACTCCATTTTATATTTAAATCACTTCTATTTTTTTTTATTTTTGTAATATTAAACATTTCTAATGATTATTTAGTTTTAAACACTTTTCAATGCACTTGATAGTTGTATTGAACAAATAGATGCTTGAATTTTAGATCCATACATTATTAACTACCTTCATTAAAACTTAACTACTTAACTTAAGGGAGAAAAAAATATGAAGTTTTTAAAAAGATTAATCCTTTCAGTATTCTTTATATCTACATTTTCATTAGTAGGAACTAGTGCAAATGCAGCTTGTAAAGTACATTTGGGAGATTTTGACTGGGACAGTGCTAATATTCATACTGCTATTGCAGGTTATATTATTGAAAAAGGATATGGCTGCGATGTAGAATCTACAAAAGGAAGTACTACTCCGATAATGGCAGCTCTTTTCGATCAACAAATAGATGTTGTTACTGAAGTTTGGAGAGACAACCTTGTTCAATTGATTGAGGATAACCTAGCTAAAGGAACTATAGTTGAACTTGGTGTTAACACTCCTTCATCTACTCAAGGATTCTATGTGGATAAACCAACTGCTGACAAGTATGGTTTAAAACATGTTAATGACATGAAGAGCGCAAAAATAGCTAAACTATTCGCAGATCCAGAAGCTCCTGGAAAAGGCAGAATGACAAGCTGTATTTCAGGTTGGACATGTTACACTATTAATTTAGTGAAACACAAAGTTTATGGTCTAGATGAATTCTATACTAACTTTGATCCAGGTTCAGGAGGAGCATTGGATGCAGCGATTGCTGGTGGCTTTAAAAAAGGAAAACCAGTATTTTCGTACTATTGGACACCAACAGGTTTGATGGGGAAAGTAGATTTGGTTAAATTAGAAGAGCCTAAATATGACCAAGCTTGCTGGGATGAAATGACTAAAGTTGTTGAAGATATTAAAGCAAATGGTCCAGATGTATATAAAGATACTTGTGCATGTGAATACGTTAATATGTCTTTAACAAAAGCTGCTTCAACTAAATTTGCAAGTAAAGCTGAAAACAAACCAATCTTAGACTTCATTAAAAACTATTCTATACCGACAGCAGTTGTGAACAAGTCACTTGCTTTCTATATGGATGAATCTGATGGTGATATGGTAGCTACTGCAAAAAACTTCTTACAGAATAACAATATGTGGGAGAAGTGGGTACCAGGAGACGTTGCCAAAAAAGTTAAAGCATCGCTTTAATTTGTAATAATAAATAATTTTATCAAGAGCCCTTTTCAGGGCTCTTGATTTTTATAAGCAAAAACATGAAAAAATATAAAACATATTTAAAATATTTTATTTACTCTGTAATTTTTGTATCTGTTATTATAATTAGCTACCGATCGGCTAGACCTAGATACAAGCCTGAACATTACACAGATATATTTAAAGATTTCTCTTGGTTAGGTGACTGGCCTAAATGGCTTGATTTTCCATTAATGCAACCTCTTAATTCTGGTTTTGATTGGTTAATTGTAAATTATGGATTGTTTTTTGAAACAATAAACAATTTTTTGCTTGGCATGTACACAACAATGAAAAATTCTATAGTTGATTTGCCTTGGCCAATTGTTATAGCAATAGTTGTTTTAATTACTTATTTTGCGAGTGGAAGAAAAACTAACACTACTGTAATGGTTGCTTTCTGTACTTTTTTTCTAGGTTTTTTAAGTCCAAGATATTGGGATAAATGTATTATGACAACTTGCATCGTAGTTATTGGTATGTTGCTTTGTATAGTAGTAGGAATCCCAATTGGAATTGCAATGGCTAGAAATAAAAAAGTAAGAAATGCATTATTGCCTATACTTGATTTGATGCAAACAATTCCAAGCTTTTGTTATTTAATTCCAGGTATTTTATTATTTGGATTGGGTGCAGTTCCAGCAATAATCGCAATTTTTGTTTACGCCGTTCCTCCACTTATTAGATTAACTGATCTCGGCATAAGACTGGTTGACAAAGAAGTAATTGAAGCATCAGAGGCTTTTGGGGCTAGCAAAAGACAAACGCTTTGGGGTGTTCAAATTCCTTTGGCTTTACCCAATATTATGCAAGGAATAAATCAATGTACTATGATGTCTTTAGCAATGGTAGTAATTGCTTCAATGATTGGAACTAGAGGTATTGGTGATGAAGTTTTACTTGGACTACAACAACTTAATGTTGGTATGGCTACTGAAGCAGGTATTGCAATTGTTTTACTGGCAATAATATTCGATCGAATTACACAGTCATATGGTGAAAAATTGCAAGAAAGAACACAACCAAAAAAGAAAATTAATTTCTAATGTCAAAAATTGAAATTAAAAATGTATATAAAATATTTGGAGAACATCCTTCAAAAGTGCTTCCTATGGTTCAAGAAGGTGCAACAAAGGAAGAAATATTAGAAAAAACTGGTCATACAGTTGGACTTGATAATGTTTCTCTTAATATAGAAGAAGGTGAAACATTTGTATGCATGGGTTTATCAGGCTCAGGAAAATCAACTTTAATTCGCCATATCAATCGATTAATTGATCCAACATCTGGAGATATATTGGTTGAAGGTACAAATGTTATGGATCTGGATAAAAAAAATTTAATTGAATTTAGAAGACATAAAATGAGCATGGTTTTTCAAAGATTTGGATTGTTTCCTCATAAAACTGTTATAGAAAATGTTGGCTATGGCCTTGAAGTTCAAGGAAAAAAATTAGAAGAAAAAAATAAAGTTGCTATGGAAAAAATTGAGGCGGTTGGTTTAAATGGTTTTGAACATCAATATCCAAATCAATTATCTGGAGGGATGCAACAAAGAGTTGGTCTTGCTCGAGCATTAGCAACAAATACTGATATCATGTTGATGGACGAGGCCTTTAGTGCACTAGATCCACTTATTCGAAACGACATGCAAAAACAACTTATAAAGCTACAAACAGAATTGAAAAAAACAATAGTATTCATTACCCATGATTTAGATGAATCATTAAGATTAGGAGATCATATAGGAATTTTAAATCATGGAAAGTTGATTCAAGTAGGAACACCAATAGATATTATCATGAAACCTGCTGATGATTATGTGGCTGCATTCGTTAAAGATGTAAATCGTGCAAAAGTAATTAAAGCTAAAGTAATTATGTTAACTCCAGAAGATTTTAAAAAGAACGGCGAAAAACAATCAAATACAATTAAAGTAAATGAAAACGATTTTTTGGATGAATTTTTACCTAAAGTTTGTTTAACTCCTGCAACTGTTGAGGTTGTTGATGATAATGGAAATATAAAAGGATATATTACAGAAAAGGTATTATCTAAAGCTTTGACAAAAACCAATACCAATGGTGCTTACAAGTCTTAAAAATAAAAAAATTATCATTTCTGCTGGTGCTTCAGGAATAGGTCTGGCAACAACAAAAATTTGTCTTGCTAGAGGTGCTTATGTTTATCTTTGTGATATAGATAGCAAATCTCTAAATAAATTAAATAAACATCCTTTAAAAAATAAAAGATTATTTGCTTATCTTTGTGATGCCTCAAATGAATATCAAGTATCTGATTTTTTTGAAAAAATTAAAAAGAAAACAAAAAAAGTTGATGCTTTAATTAATAACGTTGGTATTGCTGGACCTACAGGGCCTCTTGAAAAATTAAAATCAAAAGATTGGGAAAATACTTTGCATGTAGATGTTAATAGCCATTTTTATTTTACAAAGAAAGCTATACCTCTAATTAAAAAATCTAAAAATGGTTCAATAGTTAATATATCATCAACTGCAGGAATACTTGGTTTTCCATTACGCTCACCCTATGCTGCAAGCAAATGGGCAATTATAGGTGTTACTAAAACTTTAGCCATGGAGCTTGGAAAATTTAATATAAGAGTTAACGCCGTCTGCCCTGGAACTATTAAGGGTGATAGAATGAAAACTGTCATACGAGACAAAGCAAAATTTACTAAAGTTTCAACAAAATCCATTGAAAAAGACTTTGTATCAATGAGTTCTATGAAGCAATGGATCTTAGAAGAAGATATTGGTAAAATGTGTTCTTTTCTAATCTCCGATGACTCAAGTAAAGTTTCTGGACAGATAATCTCTGTTGATGGTCACACAGAAAGAAATGATTAAGTTTCTTGAGGTGACCATACAGAATATATTTCTTATAATGAAATAATTAAATCTGGTGCAAGCTTTTTAGATTTGCCAGAGTATCTAATTACCTTAATAGCATCTAGGTTTGATTTATCATCACCGACAACTACAAAACCAATCATTCCCATGCTTTTATGTGGTGTACACCAATAAGCATAAATACCTGGAACATCAAATTTAAACTCTACATCTTTATTAAATTTAGATTTAAATTTTTCAACACCTTCAGGAACTCCACCTTTTATAAACTCTACATTATGTCCTTTGCTTGTGGCTTTCCAAAAAACTTTATCTCCAACATTTATTTTTACAATTTTTTGAGAAAAAACCATGCTTTCTTTTCCTTGTTTATTCAACATTTCTACTGTTGCATCAGCTGCAAAAGAAGTAGAAGTTAAAAAAATTACTGAAAACAAAGTTGTAGCTAGGATAGCTATTTTTTTTATTATATTTATCATACTTGATTTAACTTTCTGTACATAAGGGTTAATAAATTATTACTATCCATATAATTAGGAAAAAAAAATAATCAACTTTGCTACATGTAACAAGTTGCCACATTAATATTAAACCAACTTATAGTTTAATTTTTTTTTCATTAATTTCTATGAAAGGAAAGTGAGAATCTTCATAACATATATTATTAGCTATTTTAAGAATGCTTATGTCATCCAACATTCCAGCATATAAATAAAATTTATCCCATTTAGCTACATAAGTTAAAACTGGTGCTGTACATTTTTTACAATAATATTTTTGTATTTTATTACCACTACCACCTATGTGTTCGTATGTTCCTAATTTAGTTTTATCAATGTCAATAGCTCCTTCTCTCAGATCGATTATAGTAATCATTCCACCAACTTTTTTTCTACAATCAATACAGTGACAATTAAAAACCCTAGGTTTCTCATCTAAATTAACAATAAATTCAACTTCACCACAAATACATCCACCTTTATGTTTATTCATTATCGCAATTTTTGTTCATATTTTTTTCTCATTAAAAGTAAATCTAATAAATAATTATCTCTAATATTTGAAATTTTTGCTACCGATTTTCCTTTAGATTGTTTTTTGGTTCCATCGACTAATCTTTTAATTAATTTATTTGATAAGTTTGGAGCTTTTAACTTTGTCCATGGGAGTTTTAAAGCTGGTCCAAATTGTTCTAACATATGCTTCATTCCAGATTTACCTCCTGCTAAATGAAAAGTTAAAAAAGTACCCATTAATGACCATCTTAAACCCGGTCCATCTTCTATTGCTCTATCTAAATCCTTTGTTGTTGCGTAACCTTCATTAATTATATGTAACCCTTCTCTCCATAAAGCTTCCTGAAGCCTATCTGATAAATATCCAGGTAACTCTTTTTTCACAGCTATAGGTTTCATTGAAATAGATTTATAAAAATTATTAGCTTTTTTTAAAATTGATTTAGATGTTTTTTTACCAGGAACAATTTCAACTGCTGGGAGCATATAAACTGGATTAAATGGGTGTCCAATAATTCCTCTATTTGGATATTTACATTTTGAAAAAATAATAGATGGTAATAGTCCTGATGAACTTGAAGATATAATTGCATTAGGTTTGGAATATCTTCCAATATCTGACATTAATTTAGTTTTCAATTTATAATTTTCTGTTGCACATTCTTGAATAAAATCTGCATCTTTTATTGCTTCTATTAATGATGTTTCAAAACTTAAGTTTTTTAAATTAATTATCTTTTTTTTAAAAAGTCTTTTTACAAATGGAATAGATCTTTTAATTTCTTTAATTAATATTTTTTTTTGCTTTATATTTAAATCAAATGCTATAACTTTTTTATTGTGTGCTAACATTCTGATAATCCAGCCTGCCCCAATAACTCCGGTTCCAATCACCGCAATTTTGTTTATCTTGGTTGGCATGAAATTTATTTATGTTTAGTAAGTTTTAATTTTTCTCTTGTTTCTGCGGGTGTCATTATTGATGAGCCAAGATCATCAATAATTCTTATAGCTTTTTCAACTAACTGTGCATTAGTGGCTAATTTTCCTTTAGATAAATATAAATTATCTTCAAGACCAACTCTTGGGTTTCCTCCCATTAAAACTGTTTGAGCAACATAAGGCATTTCATTTCGTGAAATTGCAAAACCAGACCAAATTCCTTCTTTAGGCATTATGTCTATCATGGCTTGCATTGCTAGAGGAGTTGCTGGGGCTCCCCATGGAATTCCTAGACATATTTGAAACATTGGTGGATCACTTAATAACCCTTCTTTATAAAGTTGAGCACCAAACCACATATTTCCTAAATCAAACGCTTCTATTTCTGGTTTTACTCCAATTTCTTTTAATTTTTTTGCAGCTTTTCTTAAATCGTTTGGTGTATTAACTGTAATTGTAGAGCTGTCACCAAAGTTTAAAGTTCCTGCATCTAGTGTACAAATTTCAGGAAGGAACTGTTCAGCATTTGCAATTCTTTCCATTACATTCGCCATATCTGTTAAAGGTCCAAACTCTAAAGGATTTTCTCCTTGGCCAATATCAAGATCGCCTCCCATCCCAGTTGTTAAGTTTAAAATTACGTCAGTGTCACTCGATCTAATGATATCGATAACTTCTTTGTACAGCTCCAATCTTCTACTTGGAGTTCCATCATTTTCTCTTACATGGATGTGTGCAATTGCAGCTCCTGCTTTTGCAGCTTCAATTGCTGCTGTTGCGATTTGTTTTGGGGTCTTAGGTAAATCAGGATGTTTACTGGCTGTATCGCCAGATCCAGTTACCGCACAAGATATAAAAACTTTCTTATTCATTAATAATATCTCTTCACTAATCTGGAATCATAGCTTATCAACACTAATTCGCCAACATATTTTTTCAAACTTTACCATGTAGCTTAAATTTTACCAACTTTTCCTTTAACAATGGTATAAAAGAAATATACTTTAATTATGGACAAAAAACTTCAATCAGATCTTTATGGTTTTTTTTGCAAAGAACCAAAAATATGGGATAAAATTTTAATTGAAGATACACATAGGGTAAAAGGTGAAATAGGATCTTGTTGTTCAAGTCATGCACTAGAACAGTTTGTTACCTTCTACTTTCCAAAATTGAATGATTTATCGGTCGAGTCTCAAATTAAAGCAATTAAACCCGGTTTAGACGAAGATGTTTTGAGCGCAATAGCTTTCTGGAAGTGTGATGATGATGAGCATAATGAAGACATTCAAGCGATTTTAGATATTGCAAAAAAAGAAATGAAAAATTAAATAATCTCAAATATTTAATTAACTGAATATTTTTATAGTTTCTTTTGTTTTGTCTTTAATCATATCGTCCAATGTATGAATCCAATTAATGTTAATAAACCTAGTGTTCCACCTACTACAGCAGAACCAAAGATTGTAAAATCAATTGTACTTTTTATTATTCTTTTTACCATAGCTTAATTAAAATAATTACTTGTACTCCTAATTGTTTGGATAGTATTTTTCAATATAAGCATTCTTTTCAAATATGTTCATCCTCTTATTTCCTTCAACTACATAATCAGGTTTTAATCCAGGTGGTTTTTCTATCCAACTACCATCTGCTACAGAAGCAGTGCCAACAGCACACATAGCAATTAAATAAGGATTATCTTCAATGAATTCTAAACACATTGTTGTTCTTAAGGAAGCTGTATCTGATCTATTAACACAATTAGTTAGCAATAAACTAACTAGTAAAATATATATTATTTTAACGTATTTCATTATATATTTTCTGACTATCAACACTTTTAATTATTTCCTATAGTTGCTTCTTCTAAAATGTTATTAGCGGTCAGTTCCTTATTATCTTACTTAACCTTAAACAAATTCTTAATTTGCAACCAAGTGTTATTTAATTGAGCTTTACTATCTACCCAATTCTTTTTTTGAAAAGCAATTGTTTCTGCTTTTTCATTTGTCGCCCAAACAGTAATAACATTAACAGTATTATTAATTTTATCTTCTACTGGATTTGCAAAAGCACTGGTTGACAGTGTTAAAATAAAAGTAATTATCATCAACTTTTTCATTTTATATTCCTCCATAATTTCATATTAATTAATTGTTGGTTTCTTAAATGGTTCAATTCTATCTTTTGTTAACCAAATAGTTTTACTAATATAATTATTTGAACAATTAATGTTAAACTAGGAACTACGGTTCTAATCAATTCCATTGTATGATTCACCTCGTCTAGTTTTCTTTCTAATCTTGATCTGTCTCCATTCATAAATTTAAATATTCGTTGTTTTATTTAATCTATTTTGCTTTTGTTATAACAAATTATATTCAAGCAAAACCATAGTTCTCCAGCCATTTTTTTCTTTCATGACTTTTTTAGATACTATTCTGTAACCTGATATCGTTGCTTCTTCTAAAATGTTATTAGCTTTCATTTCATATTTTTTAATCACCCCTTTAGAATCTTCTTTATGAGTGATTTTTTCATTACTAACAATTGTATGTTGGGTAATATCAGCAATTTTCAGTTTTGCATCCATTATGGCTTTACTCTCACTAATATTTAAGTCTTTACTCCACCCCTGACCACACATTTTAATTTTTTTGTCAGTTGACTTATTTTTATTGCACCAAATATTTGTAAACTTCATAAGGTCATTTGGAGAAGTAATTGCTTTCTTATTTTTTACGTAAGAATTTGTACAATTACTTAATAGTAATCCAATTATAATTATTGATAATATTTTCATTTTTCCTCCTATAGGTTTTCAAGTAATGTAATAACGACCATGGTAAAGGCATGCTGATACTTTTCGTGCGTGATGAACTGAACAAATATATTGTCTGGTTCTTCACAAGTGTATGTTTCTTTTTTATTTACCAAGGCATCATTGACTACATCTGCTTCAGCATAATATTTACATTTTGCATTTGCAGGATTGATTAATAGAAAAAGAATTAAGATTACTCTAATCATATATTTCCTTTTCTTTTTGACTTAATTCAAATCTTAATTGATTTAGAATTGCATCCATTAGAACAAAAAATGCCTGATGCACTTCCTGTTCAAATACCTTTTTCTGACATATAGAATTACATTCACTTAATACATGGGCTATGGTTTGTTGGTAATATTCGTTTGATTTAGCGAATGCATGACCGGCAAAAGCCAAAAAAAAAGTAAAAATAAGTATCTTAATAAACTTCAAATTCTTCTACCTCCTTGAATGATTCCACTAATTTTTTAATTATTTCTGAGCAATATTTATCAAATTCTTCATCTGATAATTTTCTTAATTCCTTTTCAGAAAGACTACGTGGAATTAATTTATTTTTTTTATCTATAATAATAATCTTAAATATAGGTATTTATTTAATTATTTTTAGTGAAATCTATTTGATAATTTTTCACTTATAAATTAGGTTTTTATTTTATTGATAGTTTAAGGTTTGCAATTTTTTCTTCAAGATCAATTATTGATTTAGAAATTAAATCTTTTTCCTTTTTGCTTAATTCTTTACCTAGAGAGCAATCACATACCAACGCACATACCAACAAAATTGCTAGCAGCACCAAACAAACTCGAACAAGGTTTATCTGTGATTGAATCTTTTTAAAACCCAACCCTTAATTAACCTTGTGTTTAGTGATTACGAGAGCAGCGAAAAAACATCTTTATGCTGCGTAAGATACGAAAACTTTACTATTCATTAACAACACCTCTCAAAGTTGATAAAATCATAACTCCTTTGTGATTGTAAACCAACAAAATTTTATTTATCCTGTAAATTTCCTTTATAATCTTAGAAAAATGAATAAAAATTACTTCTTAATTTAGTGATATAAAATTCTAAAATGAATAAAATTTTTTTAATCATTCCAGTTTATAATGAAAAAAAGAATATACAAAAATTATTTATGAAAATAAAAAAGTTAAAAATAAAATTTGATATTTTATATATTGAAGGTAATTCAAAGATGGAATTAGTGCATATTTTTATTTCACTTTTTACAATTTTAAAATTAAGATTAAAAACTTAAAATTTTTTATATACTTAAAATGTCAATACACCTAACTACAAAAAAAATAATTAAAGAATGGACTGATTATAATAATCATATGAATTTGTCTTATTATATTTTAGTTTTTGATATGGGTGCAGAAGTTTTTTTATCAAAATTTAAAATGGGTGAACATTCTGCTAAAACAACAAAAAAAAGTACAATGGTTGTTGAAACCCACACTACCTATAACAATGAAGTAAAAGAAGGTGATGAAATAAACGTTTTTCTTTCTCATTTTGATCATGATAAAAAAAGACTACATTATAAATTGGAAATGTATGACAAGGTAAAAAATACACTATCTGCAACGACAGAAGTGTTGTCTTTATATATAGATTTAAATATTAGAAAAGTATCAGTTTTTGAAAATGAAAAAATTAAAATAATGGATGAATTTATTGGTAAACATAAAGATAAGTTTAAGTCTGAGAATTTACACTTCTCAAATAAACTAAAAAATAATTAATCTACTTTTATATCATTCATTAAATGAACAATGATAACACCTACGACTATAAGAGAAAGTCCTATAATAGTTGGTGTATTAGGAACTTGATTATATTTTATAACAGCAATTATTGTTATGCCCACAATACCTAGTCCGGCCCAACTAGCATAAACTATACCCACAGGAATAAACCTCATTGTATGTGACATCAAAAAAAGACAGATACACAATGATATTATAACTATTAAAGAAGGGTAAAAATTGGAAAAGCCATTAGTATCTTTTAAAAAACTAGTGCTAATTAATTCAAAAATAATTGCTACAACTAAAAATATATATGCGTACGTTAGATTCATAAATACCCTTATATATAGTGACAAATATAATTTCTAGATATAAATTATTGTAATGAAAGTTAAACTTTTATCAGGTGCCTTAGGGGCTGAAATATCAGGTATTGATCTTAAAGATTCATCAAAAGAAAATTATGAAGTAATTAATAATTTACTTTTAGAGCACAAAGTAATTTTTTTTAGAAATCAAAATATTACTGAAGAAGAACATATCTCGTTAGCACAAAATTGGGGTCCTTTAGAAACTCATGCTTATGTGAAAGGTCTAGACAAATACCCAAAAATAGTAAGAATCATAAAAACAAAAGATGAAAAAAACCAATGGGGAGAGAATTGGCATACTGATGTTAGTTATAATATTAAACCTACAAAAGCAGTAATTTTAAAATCTTTAAAAATACCTCCTGTAGGAGGAGATACGTGCTTTTCAAATATGGAACTAGCATGGGAAACCCTTGACGAAGAAATAAAAAAAAAAATAAAAGATAAGAAAGCTATACATAGTTCGCTAGGCGCCGCATTCTTTATAGATAGCTATAAAGGTATGCAGGGTCATGAAAAAAGAAATTATGATGAGTATTCAAATGAACATCCAATAGTTAGAACACATCCCGAAACAGGAAAAAAAATACTATATGTTAACTGGACTTATACAAAACAAATAATTGGTTTAGAAAAAGAAGAAAGTGATGAAATTCTAAAAAAAATATTTGAACATCAAGCAAGACTAGATTTAACTTGTAGATTTAACTGGACAGAAAATGCAGTTGCAATGTGGGATAACAGAAGTGTTATTCATTATGCTTTAACTGATTTTTATCCAGGCAGAGGCCTGGGTCATGAAAGGATAATGGATAGAATTGCTATTGAAGGTGATCAACCACATTAATTTCAATGTATGCCAAATATAGTAAATCAAATTATATTAACATTTACTAATAATAAATCTTTATATATTGGAGAAGGATTAACAATGTCTGAACATATGATTCAAACTGCAATGCTAGCAGAAAAAAATAAATGCTCTAGTGATTTGATATGTTCAAGTTTACTTCATGACTATGGACACTTTGTTATTAAAGATCCTAATCAATTAGTAAGTGATAAGGTTGATGGCAATCATGAAACTATTGGAGCTAATTATTTAAAGAATTTTTTTTCTAATGAAATTATTTATCCCATTTTATTACATGTTGATGCAAAAAGATATTTAGCTAGAGATACAAAATATTTTAATAGTTTGTCTGAAGCGTCAAAAATTAGTTTAAATTTACAAGATGGAATAATGACTGATAAAGAAGCAAATAAATTTGAGCAAAATGAAAATTATGAAAATGCTATTAAATTGCGAAGGTTTGATGAAGGTGCTAAAAAAACAAATATTAAAATAAAAAAAATTGAGGATTATAAAGAATTATTAATTTCAAAAATTATATGAAAAAAATAATAATTATTCTTTTATTTATTTGCACACCTTTATTTGCTGGAAAAGTAGAACGGCTAGGTTTTTATAACTTACAAGAACTTCTAGAAGACGATAATTTAACTTATAAAATTATTAGAAGTTGTGTTTCTTTAAATTCTGCCATAACAGAGATAACAAAAGAAGAGCATCCCGAGTTATCAAAAAGTTTTTTTGAGACAGCAAACTACTTATACCCTTTTGGAATTCTTACTTTATCAAAAATACAAAAAATGAATTATAAAGATGTTGAGAAAGAATATATGACTAGTGTTACTGCCCAAACATCTGATTATATGGATTTCATGAAAAAAAATGGAGTAGCTAACCAAAGTTTTATCAAAGGAACTTTTTTAGGAGATGATCTTAATTTTTGTAACGAAATTAGATCTGCAATAGAAATAACCATCTCGGAAACTAAAAAATTGAAATCAAAAAACTAAGATTAAATTATTCAGACTTTTTCTTAAACTTTGGAATTTTTGATTTCTTTTTTTTCTTAAATTTTGGAATTTTAGATTTTTTTGACTCTTTTATTTTCTCTCCTGAGGAATCGCTCTCTTCGATTTGTGGCATTATTTCTTTGCATTCTTCGATATTGCAGAAATATGTTGCTCCTGTTTTGTTGTTATAAAGGTAAGCTCCACAATTAGATTTTTTTTTTAAAGTACAGTTTGCAGGTTCTAAAATATATTCCGCAAGTACGCTTGTCGAAACGAATAAAAGCAATCCGAAAACTAAAAAAAATTTTTTCATATTAAATTTACTATTAGTATTAAAAAATAAAATTGATTCAACTATTAATAGAATATATTTTCAACTATTATTTACCTCAACTTAATATATTTTTTCCATATAAAACAAACGAATATTTACCTATAAAAAGTATATATATAAAAAAATAATTTATATACCACTGGATAAATTTTTTTATCCATGAGAGTATTGAATAATAACTAATGAGGGAGAGAAATATGAAAATGAATAAAATTATCTATGTTGTCATTTTTTCTTGGTTTCTAGGAATATTTAATACCGCTTCTGCAGGAGAATTATGCACAGAGTGTCTAAAAAAAGTTCCAAAGGAAATGAGAGACTATGTTTATAACATGGACTTTATGGATAAAGATCAGCCTCTAGGGCCAGCTGTTATGAAAGGCTGGAAGAGTAAGAGAAAACCACCTTGGACTATAGGTTACGCAAGTACTTACGCGGGTAACACATGGCGTAAAGGTGCAATGGAACGTTTAATGGAGGTTGTTTATCCTAAATGGAAAGCACTTGGAATGGTTGATGAAATTGTAATCACTCAATCAAACTTAGATGACTCTTTGCAAATTCAGCAAATGAGACAGATGATAGATGGCGGAAAAGTTGACGCAATTATTGTATGTTGCTCAAACATAACTGCTCTTAACACAACTATTAAATATGGTTGGGAAAAAGGTATACCTACACTATCATTTACTGGCTTTACAACATCGCCATATTCAATCAACACATCTGTTAACTACAGATTAGTTGGTTATTATGTTGGTGCATGGATGGCTGAGTTAATTGGTGAAAAAGGTAATGTAATAGTTATCGAAGGAATACCTGGGTATTCAGCATCTGACCAACAAAACAAAGGAGTACTAGCTGCACTGGCAGAATACCCTAATGTAAATGTTGTTGGACAGTTAGCTCACAACTGGACTTCTCAAGTTGCTCAGAAAGAACTTTCACAATGGTTATCAACAAATACAAAAAAAGTTGATGGTATTGCGGTTCAATCTTCAGGAGAGACTGGAACTTTACAGGCATTACTACAGTCTGGACTTGATCCAATTCCACCAATCGCATTAGGTGGAGAACTGGGTGCTCTATGTTATTGGAGACAAAATCCAAAATATATTGATGAAGCAATATATGCGTGGCCTCCAGGAGATGAAGTAGAACTAGGTATGGATGTAATGATTAGAACTTTACAAGGTCAAAGTCCTATGATTCAATCTATATTAGTTGGTCCTGCTACAAAAAATTTCGATGAAATAAAAGAAATCTTAAATGAAGATTGTGATCGAAATTCTACTGGTTGGGATAATCCTGGAATGGATAAATGGGCTCCTAAAGAATATATTGAAGCATTCTTTGAGAATCCAAGCGATCCTACAAAATACGATCCGAAATCTCACTAATACTTTTAATTAAGTATGGGTGCAGAAAAAAATATAGAAGACAACACCTCTAAAGAGGTGTTGTCTGACAAGTCTAAAAATGTCCAAGGTGATGTTTATGTCCAAGATGTTCATAAATATTTTGGTGTAACAAGAGCTCTTAATGGAGTGAATTTTAATGCAAATTTTGGTGAAATACACGCCATAGTTGGTGGAAATGGCTGTGGTAAAAGTACACTTGCAAAAGTACTATCTGGAGTTCTACCTATAGATAAAGGTAAAGTTTCTGTACTTGGTCAAACTCCAACTTCCCCAGTAATGGCAAGAAACATGGGGATAGCAACAGTATTTCAAGAAGTAATGATTGCAGAAGAATCGTCAGTTTTAGATAACTTGTTTGTTGGCTCAGATGACTTCTGGTTCAAAAATTTAACTCAAAGAGAAAAAGTATTAAAAGCCCAGGAAATTATGGAAGATCTTGTTGGCGAATACGTTGATCCATACACACAAGCTTTTAACTTATCACTACCCATAAAGGCATGGATTACAATTGCAAGAGCATTTTTAAGAGAAAATACTAAAGTATTAATTCTCGATGAATCTTCTGCGGCTCTTGATTTTGATTCAACAGAAAGATTATTTAAAAAAATGAGAGAATTGCGTGATAAAGGAGTTGCAGTATTCATCGTTACTCACAGAATTGCAGAACTAGTTAGAATTAGTGATAAGGCAACTGTTATGAGGGACGGTAAAGATGTTGGAGTGTTAGAAAAAAAAGACCTTAATGAAAAAAATTTAATAGGCCTAATGACAGGAAGAGAAGAAACAGGAGAAAAATCTAAATCTGCAGCGATGCAAACTAAAGCTAACAAAGTGGTAATGAGAGCGGAAAATTTAGTAGTTTGGCCAGATAGTAAGCCTATTAATTTTGAAGTTAAGAAAGGAGAAATAGTAGGTGTAACAGGTTTGGATGGAAATGGACAAGATGATTTTGTTAAGATCTTGGCGGGTGTACAAGAATCTCATGGTGGTACTATAGAAATTTTAGACGCTAATGAAAAATTTTTAAAATATAATTCACTAGATAGTGCAAAAGAAAATGGAATATCTTTCGTTTCTGGTGATCGGAAAAAAGAAGGAATACTTCCCAACTTAAGTATATATGAAAATTTAGTTGTCCCTCTTTATGATAAAACTAGTACAGGTGGATTTTTAGGATTTGTTAATTGGATAGAGTTAAATGGAATTTTTGATTGGGAGGTAGAAAGACTAAGTATTAAAACTGGCCCAAGAGATGACCTCATCGGTTCACTAAGTGGAGGAAACCAACAAAAAGTAATGATAGCTAGATCATTTGCTCAACACCCTAAAGTTCTTATTTTGAATGATCCTGCCAGAGGTATAGATGTAAGTACTAAAAGAGATCTTTATGTTCATTTAAGAACTTATGTTGAAGAAGGTAATACAGTTGTTTTCTTATCTAGTGAATTAGAAGAATTTATTGGACTATGTCCAAAGGTAATAGTTTTTAGAAATGGAACAATATTTGATATTTTTGAGAATGATAGAATTAATGAAGATACTTTGCTTAAAGGAATGTTCGGTCAAACAGCAGGAGTTGGTGAAACTACTATTACAAGTAAATCAAATTTATCATCTGCTCCCATTCAAAATAAATCATTTGATGACAATAAAATAAAGGTAACACAAAACATAAAAATAGTAAATTTTGATAAAGAAAATATTGATAAAAATAAAACTAAAATAAAAATTAAAACATTTTAATGAAAACAAAAGATAAAAATAATTATTATAATAATGAAGATGAGGTTAATTTTGATAAATTAAATAATTTTAGAAAATTTAATTCTGACATTAAAAGTAGTACTCAATCTAAAAATCATAATATTAAATATGCTAATTCTGATAAAAATTATTTTAATAATATTATAAAAACTGAGGAAAATTTACCTTTATTTACAAAAAAAGATTCTCAAAAAGAAGTGAAATATTATAATTCATCGGATTTTCAAAAATTTGATCAACTTAATAACTTTTTGGAATACAAAGACAGTGCAGTACAAAAGCAAAATATAAATATAGATTCTGAATTGAGTTATTCATCAAATGACTATGGTGAGTTTAACAAAATAATTCCAACAAAAAATACAGTAAAAGAAATAATTAATAATAAAAATAAAAAAGTTAAGATTATTGATTATAGTAAATTAAATGATAATGAAAAAAAGCTTAAAAATAAAGTGGGAATTGAAAAAATAAAAATTGTTTATTTTGATTAGAAAAATATGGAAGTAATTGAAAAATTAAAAAAAACCTATAGATCAAGTACAGATACTTCATCAAATAAGTATCTGATGGTACCCATTTTTATCTTTTTTGCTTTGCTGATTTTTGCTCTAATTAGAAGTCCAATACTTATTTCTCAATCAGGTATTGGTAGTGCAATAATGCTTACTGCTCCTTTAATATTAACTACATATGCTTTGACATTCATTGCAATGGCGGGAAGAGGGGGAGTTGATTTATCTATTGGTCCTTTCATGGGCTTTATAAACGTAAGTAGCATTCAGTTATATGCCGCAGGATATCTACAAACACCTATTACATGGTTTGTGTATGCAATTTCAATGGGTTTAATATGGCAACTTTTTTATGCTTTGATTGTTTGTTTTGTAAGAGTTTCGCCTATTATTGTTTCGTTAGCAGGGTACTTAGCATTTGCGGGAATTAATATTGTAATTTTACCAAGACCAGGAGGGATAGCTCCTGATTGGCTACTTCCCTGGGGAGAAGGTTTTACTATCTTAAACCCAATATTTCTTCTGATGATTTTAGCAACGATATTTTTTTATATAATCACTCACACAGCTTTTTGGGGTCATCTAAAATTAATGGGTTCGGATGAACGTGCTGCTTTTACAAGTGGTGTAAAAATTAATTTAGTAAGAATAGTTGCTCATATGATAGCAGGAATTTTTGCAGCTCTTTCTGCAATATGTTTTACTGCTCTGGTTGGTTCTGGAGATCCCTTGCAAGGAACCAAATACACTTTATTAGGTATTACGGCACTAGTTCTAGGAGGTGCAAGTTTAGCTGGGGGACGTGGAGGTGCCTTTGGCGCAATTCTAGGTGCTTTAAATTTATATCTTATAAATTATATCTTGGTTACTTTTAGGTTTGAAAGACTTCAAAGCTTTGTATCTGACTTATCTTATGGTGCAGTTTTGGTTATAGCTTTATTGGTCAGCCTTATACTTCCTTATGTCACAAGAGTTACTAAAGGTTTATCTGTAATGGTTTTTTTCATTCTAATGGCGCTTGCTGGGTTATTTGTCATGATACATCAAATTTATGATCAACCAATTGTCATTGAAAAAGTTGTTGAGAATGATGTGAAATCTGAAACTGAGACAAGAGGATCAATAGAAAGAAAAGTAGACGCAACAGGAAATATTATTGTTGAAGATAGTGGAAGTGCAACTACGGGACAAGGTACCTCTAAGGGTGGCTCTCTTGCGGGACATGGAGTGGTTCAGTTCACTGAAACGCCAGGAACGATTATTTTTTATATAATTTTAGGAATAGCATTTGTTGCTCTTTTATTTTATTTATTATCGGCTCATAGAAGTCCATCTACTATTACTTTTGTAGCCATTGTCGTAATAATGGCTGCTGGTTTAATTTTCAACCCAGAAGATAAAGGGAAAGACACACTTAAAGATACAGAAAAAATAACCTTACAATCTAATCAAGTAAGTAGTATTGAAACATCTGCTCCTCAATATTTTAGTTTAGAAAAAATAAATTTTCTACCTAATGTTATAGAAAGCACTCTTATTTCTGGAACTACCTATAGTATAGTTTATTTAGCTGGGATTGTATTGTTTGCTTCATTGATTATTGTATCTATGCTACCCCAGTTTAGTCCTAGAACCAAATCAACAGCAATGATGTTTTTTCTAGCTGCTTTATCTTTAATTATATTAAAAGGTATTTCATATAATAACTTAATTGAAAACACAGATAGTAGCTTTTTTGGAATACAAGGGTATGGTGTAATATTAGTAGTTTTACTTCTATTTATTATAACCGCACCATTTGTTCACTCAAGAATAAAAAATTTAACTAACGTCTATATATTTGGATTTGGTATTCTTGCTATAATTTCTACATATTTTATAGGTGGAAATACATTTATTCCTGATGATCCATCTCTTTATCAACCTAAAATTATAAACGAATTAAACATTGTAGATCTTTCGCTAGTTAAATATGAGGGCACTAAAAGATTTTTCTATGAAACTGTAACTTCGGGATACTCCCAATTTGCATTCAGTATTCTAGCAGTATTTTTACTTCAATATTTTTTATTTCTTAATATGGGTAAAAAAGGGAACTACAGAAGATTCGCACCATATATTTATATAGTTATATTTGCTGTAGCGCTTTGGTCTGCAATTTTTTATTCAGTTGGATATTCATTTTATAAAATTTTAGCAGTATTTGTTATTGGTATTCCTATTACTCCTTTAGTATGGCAATTTATGTCTATTTATAATGAGAAAAATGCCCGTGATAATCAACTTAGTCAATGGGATGAGGTAAAGTAAAATGAAAAGATCATCTTTTCTATTCCTTAAAGGATTAGGATTAATATTTGCAATTCTTTGCGGTATAGGAACTGCAGTACTTGGTTGGTACGATGGTGCTGATTGGATGAATATTGCCACCTACTCTATTGCGGTAACTGGATTAATATTGTGGGGATGGTATCATTTTTCTGTTAGATGGATTAATGAAGATTTAAAAAAAAATATATTTACTAAATTTCCCAAAGAAGAAAATACACAAGATGAAGAAGATGAAGAAAATTTCTTCTTTAAAAATATTAGAGAAAATAGATGGAAAACAATAACTTTTCTTGGAGTTATTCTTATTTTTATATTTGTATCTTTTATTTCAGAAAATTTCTTTTCAGGAAGAACGTTAGTTTCCTTTTTAATCTTTCTTATATTCGTAATTTTTATGGGTGTCATAAGCAGATATATAAAAGGAAGTAAAAGTGTTTTTATTGGTATAGGAGTTTTGATTGGATTATTTATTATTGGATCCTTAACTATACCTGGCTTCTTGACTACTATGAATATGAAATCAATGTTAGTCTTTGCTTCATTTCTTGGTTTAGCAACTGTCGGACAAACTTTTGTTGCACTTTTAGGAGGTCTGGATTTATCCATCCCTTTTGTTATTGGTTCAATGAATGTTGCATTAATGTCATTGATTTCCAAAGGAGTTTCACCTTGGTTGGCTTGTCTAGTGATATTATTATTAGGGGCTTTAATTGGGTTTGTTAATGGTGTTTTAAGTTTTAGGCTTCAAGGACAAGCATTAATTTTAACTTTGGGCGTTGGATTTTTTGTTAAAGGTGGAGTTCAAATATTAGTTTCAATGGGAACTTTTTCAGCTGGTACAGTTTTTGGAGTAGTTCCAGATTGGATGCAAAATTTAGCATCTATGGGTGGAAAAACTCTTGGTCTTCCAATACCTCCTGTAATCATTATTTGGATTGTAGTAAGTATTTTAGTTATTGTTGCTCTAAGATTAACAAAATGGGGGAGACATTTATATGCTTTAGGAGGAAGCAGATTATCCTCATCAAGACTATCAATCTCTGAAAGAGGATATTGGATTGGAGCTTATGTCATTAGTGGATTTTTCTCTGCTTTGACTGGAATATTACTTCTTGGTTGGAGTGGTGGAGGATATGTTGGAGCTGGAGATATATATTTATTTACAACAATAGCCGCTGTAGTTATTGGAGGAACCTCATTGCTGGGCGGTTCTGGAGGATATGGATTAAGTGTTATCGGAGTTTTTATTTTACAAATAATAACAACAGTTCTAATTGGATGGGGTTTAAGCTGGGAAGCGCAACAATTTATCCTTGGATTATTAATTATACCGATGGTGGCTCTTTATGCCAGATCACCTCATATAAGAAGTCAAATATAAAGGAAAAAATTTATGACTAAATTAAATTGTGATATGGGTGAAAGCTTTGGAATTTATAGAGCTGGTAATGATGAAGAAATAATGCCTTTGATAGATATTGCTAATGTTGCTTGTGGATTTCATGCGTCTGATCCAAATCATATGAGAAAAACTGTAGCACTTGCAAAAAAACATGGTGTAAAAGTTGGTGCTCACCCTTCTTTTCCAGACTTACAAGGATTTGGAAGAAGAGAAATGAAAATGCCAAGACAAGATATAAAAAATATGATCATGTATCAAGTTGGTGCTTTAAAATCATTTTTAGATGAACAAGGCATGCCTCTGAATCATATTAAACCTCATGGATCATTATATGTTATGGCTGCAAAAGATGAAAATATGGCACATGCTATTGCAGATGCTGTAGAAACTTTTAATGTTAGTATTTTTGGCATGGCAAATACATGTCATGAGAAAGTTTATAAAGATGAAAGAGGTTTAAACTTTGTCTCTGAATTTTACGCTGATCTAGATTACGACGAGAATGGAAAATTAGTAATAGCAAAAGGTAAAAATGCAACTTATGACAGTAAAATTGCCACTGATCGCGTTTTACGAGCTATATCAGAAAAAAAGGTTACAAATACTGTTGGCAAAGATATAGATGTTGGGTGTGATACTATTTGTGTACACTCAGACACTCCTAATGCTGTAGAAATTATTAAAGGTATCAAGTCAGCTCTTAAAAAATAAAATAAATGAAAAAAATTCTCATAGCTAATCGAGGAGAAATAGCTTGTAGAATTATTGATAGTTGTAAAAAATTGAATTTATATTCAATTGCAGTCTACTCTGATATCGATAAAAATAGTAAACATGTTAGAAAAGCTGATGAATCAATTCATATAGGTGCCTCTAAAGCACAAGAAAGCTACCTATCAATAACAAAGATTATCGATGCAGCTAAAAAATTAAATGTAGATGCAATACATCCAGGTTACGGATTTATGGCAGAAAATTCAGAATTTGCTCAAAAAATAATTGATTCAGGCATTATTTGGATAGGTCCCCAACCAAATACAATTATATCAATGGGCAATAAAGATATTGCAAGAGAACTCGCGGTAAAAAATAACCTCCCAATTTGCCCTGGCTTAAATAATGATGAACTAAAAAGGGATGACCTAGAAACAAAATGTAATGAAATAGGGTTTCCAATTTTAATAAAAGCAAGTGCTGGTGGAGGAGGAATTGGAATGCAAATTGCAAATAACTATAAGCAATTAATTCAATCAATTGAAAAAACTAAAAATTTAGCAAAGAAAGCTTTTGGTAATAGTGATATTTTTTTAGAAAAATTTATATCTAATGCAAGACATATAGAGATTCAAGTCTTTGGTCTTGGTAAAAAGAAA
>Ga0315339_1001205_pt1 | contig 24412 bp, 23 predicted proteins | sample ASW17metaG_FD_204514 | JGI IMG/M metagenome (GOLD analysis project Ga0315339, IMG submission 204514) | Ammonia-oxidizing marine archaeal communities from Pacific Ocean, United States - ASW #17 | ecosystem: Environmental > Aquatic > Marine > Oceanic | place: USA: California | collected 2016-12-05
ATCTCCTCGAGCTCGGAACATTGCCGGGAGTTCAATCGAACCAGGCTACCTTCAAAGGGCATATAGAGAAGACGTCTTCCCTATATGCAAGGTTACCTTGAGACAGTCCGCTAGGTGGGCGCGTCCGCGTGGGCTTCAGGAACCCATCGAGCGATGGTACAATTCTCCACATGAAACCTTGCCTCTCTCGCCGCAGATTTCTCGCCGCTTCCGCCGCCATGGCCGCTGCTCCCGTGCTGCCCGCCGCCGCGATCGAGCCCGTCAAAGAATTCCGGCGTGGCGGCATGGTGTACCGCCAACTCGGCAACAGTGAACTCTATCTATCCCTGCTGTCTTTCGGGTCGCATACCGACCCCGCCTACAAGGTCGCCGCCAAGCACGGACGGGTTCTAAACCCCGAAGGCCAGGAGCGCCGTGATCGCCAACTCGCGCGGTCGTTCGACCTGGGCGTCAACATGGTCGATACCTATGAGAACAACGGCCAGTGGGAACCCGTCGCACGCGTCGTCAAGCCTCGCCGCGACAAGGTGCTCGTTTCGGTCTGCCGGCAGTTCCCAATGTTCGTCGGTGAAAATATCGATCGCGCCGCCAAGCTCTACGGCCACGTCGACCTCTACCGTATCTATCTAGCGGCCGGCAAGAGCGTCCGCCCGAAAGATCTCGAAGATTGGGACGTCCTGCGCAAGGCCAAGAAGGCAGGCAAGCTGCGAACGATCGGTATCTCGACGCACAGCGAAGCTGTCATGATGAGCGCCCTCGAGGAATTTGAGGACCTCGATTACGTGATGTTTCCGTACAACTTCATCCACGCCCGAACAGATTACACGGACTTCATTCCGGCGGCGCGGAAGAGGGGTGTCGGCCTCATCGCCATCAAGCCGCTCTCGGCCGGTTCCATCGTCAACCTCGATCCGCTGGCCCTCCCGGGCACCAAGCCCGAGAACCACAACATGCGGCTCTACCGCGACAACCATCGCCCGCTACCCCCCGCGGTGGTCTCCGAGTTGACTAAGAGCCTCAAGCGCATGCCTGACGAAACGCTCTGCCAAGCCGCGCTACGGTTCGTCTACACGCGTCCGTTCATGGCCGCCGCCATGCCGGGCATGTTTGACGACTACATGGTCGAAGACAACTATCAGGCTCTCCAGCGCTCGCTGACTCTCGATAGCGATGAGCAAAGCACTCTCAAAGCCGCCCGCAAACTGGCCGACGCCATGGGGCCGGGATGGCTGCCGCCGCACTACCGCTGGCTCGACCGCGAGTTCCGGGCGTGAACCGGAACGGCACCCTGATATCGCGGGTTATCCTACTCGCGCTCTGCGTTTTTATCGCGCAGGCCCTGGCTCAGTCTGACATCAAGCAGGCCGGCGTCTGCTCGCGCTGCCACGTTGTCTCGGTGCTCGAATGGCAGATCTCCGCGCACGTCGAGGCGGGAACCAATTGCCAGGCCTGCCATGGACCGAGCGCGGCCCACGTCGCGAACGAGCGTAACGAAGTCAGCCCCGATCGTCTTCCCCGCGGCAAGGCAGCCGACGGACTCTGCTCAAGTTGTCACACGCAAGGTTGCCCTTCCACGAAGCAAACATCTGACTGCACTACATGTCATAACCAGCATTCGCTCACCAAACCGCAGCAGATCCAGTCCTTCGAGGGCGATCGCTCGAACCATCCGATCCATCAAGAAGTCGCGCGTCTCGCCAAGTTTCGCGAAATGATCGAACGCGCCGAGGCTCTCGCCGCCGAAAAGGACTGGGCCGCCGCCAAAGGAGTCTTCGAAGAAGCGCTTCAACTGCGTCCCGGCGATGCGAACGCGCTTCAGAGAATCGCCTTCTGCGAACGCCGCCTGTCGCCCGAGATGCCCGGCTTCGAGATCGTCGGCGAAGAATACGACGACGTGACCGGACTGCCCTTTGAGGTCAAGGTCGCCGGCACGGACATCGTGATGCGCCTCGCGCCCGGCGGCGACTTCGACATCGGTACCGAGGATTTCAAGGAATCGCAGCCCGTCCACACCGTTACGATCCAACCCTTTTACTTGGGCAAGTTCGAAGTCACCCAAGCGGAATGGGAAGCCGTTACGGACGCGAATCCGAGCGAGCACAAAGACGACAGCCGTCTGCCCGTCGAGCGCGTCTCCTGGCCCGACGCCAAGGATTTTCTCAGCAAGCTCAACCAACGCGTGGCGAGCCACGGTTTCCGCCTCCCGACGGAAGCGGAATGGGAGTACGCCGCGCGCGCTGGCGGTGGCCTCTTCAAGGGTTTCGAGTTAGCGCGCTACGCCTGGTATCGAGAGAACTCGGGCTCATCCTCCCCCGATGTCGACTTCCGTAAGATCGATACGTTCTCGACCCATCCAGTCGGCGAGAAAGAGTCGAATCGTTGGGGCTTTCACGACATGCACGGCAATGTCTGGGAGTGGACGTCGAGCCTGCTCAAACCGTATTTCTACGATTCGTCGGACGGCCGGGAGTTACCCGACGCTGGGGGCCATCGCGTCATGCGCGGCGGCGGTTATGCCGACATGGCCGACTTGCTCCACCCAGCCATACGCCACGGCGAGCGCCCCACCCGGCAATACCGCTGGAACGGTCTACGCATTGCCCGTGACGTCCCAGCGGCAAATGATCAGTAGACGGAAAAGGTAGGGGCACGGCATGCCGTGCCTGCGGCCCGCCTCCAATTGTCCTGCCGATTTCCAGGCCTCCTTGCACCCATCCCACCTCTGCTGTAGGCTGCTACCAAATGAGTAATCTCACACGGATCGGCATTGCCCTCGACGCCGATCTCCTTGAAAAGTTCGATCAGTTGATCGAGCAGCGCGGCTATTCCAACCGCTCGGAAGCCTTCCGCGACCTCATTCGCAATGAACTCGTCGAGGAGGCCTGGAAGTCGCCCGAAAGCGAAGTCGTTGGCTCGGTGACGCTTGTTTACAACCATCACGTGCGCCAACTGACCGACAAACTACTCGACGTCCAGCACGACCACCACAACGCCATTCTCTCCACGCTCCACGTGCATCTCGACCATGAAAACTGCCTGGAGGTCTTGCTGATCAAAGGCAAGGCGGCCGACGTCCAGCGCATTGCCAACGCCCTTATCAGCACGAAGGGCGTGAAGCACGGCCGCCTCACTCTGTCGTCGTCGGGAGAGAATCTCGACTAACCGCGCGTCGCTTCGAGCGCTGCCGCAATACCTCTCATCGATCGCCGGCTCGGTTCTTTCCGCGAGCCGTCCACGCTGAAGTGCTTCTCCATCGAGATGGCGCCTTTGTAGGCGTCAGCCGCCGGCTAGGACGGCGAACAGCCCGCAAGAACCGCCGCGCCGGACACTGCCTGAAGGAATCTTCGTCGCTTTATATCGGACCTCACTATCACCTATTCGCGTTTACTGTCTTCAATCCCGCCGAAAAGCCGTTCATCCCAAACAACGGGCCGGGGCTCATCCGCGGAGAGCTTCCCAAACTCCGGGTGTGCCTCGTTGATCACCACGTTCCGTTCCACCCGGCTCACAACCGACGGCACGAGCAACACGGCCGATCGCCCTTCGTCATACCACTGATCGCCGCAGTGCCGGCTCGCCGATTCGTCGGTCCAGCCAGGCAGGTTCTCCGCCCGAAGTTCCTCAACTCCAACGCCCGCCGGAATGTCGATCCGTACCCACACGTGATGTTTCGGAATCCGCCCGATATTCGAGTGAACCAAGCGTTCGAGCAGTGCTCCCGAATAAGTTTCCGCCCCGTAGATCACGCGTCGTCCCGGTGAGTTCCACCTACCGCCGAACAGTGCCGCGCCACTCGCGTCGAAAACCGGCCGACGGGCATCCGCGATGCGAAACGCAACCAGAGGTTTCCTAAGCCGGTAGGCCATGGAATATCTTGGTCAGTACCGACTCGACCTGCCGGCCGCCTAGCTCCGTTGCACATGCGGCCAAAGGTGCTCGGCCTCCCAACTCAGGATGAGGCGTGGTCAGAAAACGGCTCATGTCCTCGTGGTCATCCCACACGTACTCCGCGATGGCGATCACACGGGCCAACCGCTCGGTGCGCTCGCTTTCGGCCTTTGACAACCGCTCGCGCCGACGCTTGTACGTCGCTTCGGGAACAACCTGGAAGATCAACCTCCGCCGTGCCGCCGGATCATCCAACGCCCGTGCTGCCACATTCCGGAGCGTCTCCTTGGGGAAACCACGTTCGATAACTTCGATCAGTTCGATCTGCGAACGCACGCGCTGCCCGATCACTTTCCGGCCGCCCAGCACATCGACAACAAGATTTGTCTCGATCATGGCTGGTATCATTATATCCCATATTAGGGAGCAGTCGATACCTATCTGGTCCGCTCCCACCCCGTGCCCTCATGTCCAAACTGGAATTTCTCCGGATGCAGTATCTCCGCCAGGATCTCCAGCGACTCCACCAGCCGCGGCCCCGGCCGATTGAAGTACTGATTCCCATCCGCCAGATACACCCGCCCTTCGCGGACCGTCCGCAACTCCGCCCAGCCCGCCTGTGCCTGAAGCAACGGAACATCCTCGCGCGTGCGTTCTAAACCGAAACCGCACGGCGCGATCACAATCACCTCCGGGTCTTTCTCCCGCAGTTCCTCGAACGTCATCCAAGGCGAATGCTTGCCGGCCTCTCCGAACAGGTTCTCACCGCCCGCCGTCTTCACCAACTCGGGCGTCCAATTCCCGGCCGCCATCAACGGATCGACCCATTCAATGCAGGCCACCGTCGGACGCGACGTCAACGGCAGTGGCCGCGTCTCAAACTCGATTCCGTCCACCCGCGATTGCAGATCCGCCACGAGTTGCACCCCTGTGTTGGTCGCGCCTAACACCGACGCCGCGCGGCACAGGTCCGCCCAGAAGTCGGTGAGATTGTTCGGCTGCAACGATATGATCGTCGCGTCGCAGTCCGCTACCTGCTTCACCGCCTGCTCCACGTCCCGCAGACTCACCGCGCACACATCGCACTGCGCCTGCGTCACGATATGGGTCGGCTGCAATGCGCGTAGCTTGTCGGGGAACACTTCGTAAACCCCCAACGCGTCTTCAACGAGCGACTTCTGCTGCAATGCTTTGACGCGCTCGTCGATCTCGCGGCTGCTCCCCGTCACCTCGAACCGAGGCCGGGTGCAAATAGGTAACTCCTTGATCGACTCCGGGTAGTCGCACTCGTGCGACCGTCCAACGAGAAACTCTTCCAGCCCCAACGCGCAAACGATTTCCGTCGCGCTTGCTATCAGCGTGATGATCCGCAAAGCCTAAACCCTCTCCTCAATCATGCAGCCTAACTCCGAGGATGATGCTGATCGTACACCTTCCGCAGCCTTTCCCGAAGCACGTGTGTGTAAATTTCCGTCGTCGATATATCCGAGTGCCCCAGCATTATCTGCACACTTCGCAAGTCCGCGCCCCGCTCGAGTAAATGCGTCGCAAAGCTATGCCGCAAAACGTGTGGCGTCAACGGATTCATGATCCGCGCGTCCAACCCGTAGCGCTTCAGCCGCATCCAGAAGTTCTGCCGTGTCATGCGGTTTGCCCTCGCATTCACGAACAGGAACCCGGACGCCTTGCCCTTCAGAATTTGCGAGCGGCCGTCTTTCACGTAGGTTTCGATTGATGACAGAGCCTCCCGGCCCACCGGCACAAGCCTCTGCTTGCCGCCCTTACCCGTCAACCGCAGAAAGCCCATCTCCGTGTTTAGGCTCCGCTGCTCGACCGATACCAACTCCGAAACCCGCAGGCCCGTCGCGTACAGCAATTGCAGCATCGCCCGGTCGCGCAGCCCCAACGGCTTCGTGTGATCGGGCGCTTCCAGCAACTGATCGACTTCATCGAGGGTCAGAAACTTCGGCAGCCGCTTCCACTGCTTCGGCGAGCTAACGTCCGCAACCGGGTCTTCCGCGATGCGTCCGCGGGCGAGGAAGTACTTATAGAAGCTGCGAACGCTTGCAATGTGTCGCGCGATCGACCGGCCCGACAGCTTTGCGGCATAGAGCGAATCCACAAACCCGCGAACCTCTTCCGCGCCCGCCTCGAGTACGTCGCGCTCGCGCTTGGCGCAGTACTCTGACAGCTTCTCAAGATCCCGCCGATAGGCCGCAAGCGTGTTGCCCGCCAGCCCTTTCTCACTGCGGCAGTAGAAAAGAAACTCTTCGACCGGCACCGCGGACATCAACTCAACAGTAGCAAAATGAATAACTTACACGCGCTGATCTGCTTGACGGTTCCGCCGCATCCGTACTAGCATTGAAAACAACGTAGCACGTAAGAGCAACGAGGCGCTCCTTCCCGCGGGGCGCAAATGAGCGCTCGCCTCTTGGCTGGTTCAACCACAAAAAAAGTCAGTGTTCGCTGCTTTGACGAACGCCTGATCCACGGCTACGTCAGTCCGCAGACCTATCTCCGGGTCGACAGCATCGAGTTCCTCGATCGCGCCGCCCAACTTCAGGTCATCCCCTACGACCAAGTCCGCACCGTGTCATTCGTGCGCGATTTCGAAGACGAGCCGGACCCTAAGCAGCGCAAGACCTTCGGGGCCCGCCCAAAATCCGACGGTTTGTGGGTTCGCCTCAACCTCCGCGACGGGGAAATCCTCGAAGGCATCATCCCCAACAACCTACTGCAATTGAGCGAACGAGGCATCACCGTCACGCCGCCCGACCCCAACGCGAACACCCAACGCGTCTTCGTTCCGCGCGCGGCCTTGTCGGAACTTAAAGTCCTCGGCGTCATTGGCAGCCCGGTCCGTCGACCGCCTCGGGCTCGCCGCGTGCCTCCGACTCGCGACCAGTTGGACCTGTTCGGCCGCCCCATCCCCGCGAAATAGCGCGCTAAAACAAACGCTCGAGCTGAAAGCTCTTGAAGCGGCGCCTCCGGTCTTCTTCCGGCGAATCATTCCAGCTCTTCACGGGTACGTCCGCACCGCTCACGGCATCGCGCGCCGTGGCCCGCTCACGAGTAATCTCGATGCCGTCCCCGCACACCACGCCTTCGAAACGATACTCCACGATGTTGACTTGATTACCGGCTTGCTCGCGTGCCTCGATCACGAACTCCACTTCGCCGCGTTCATTGACGCTGCCTTCGATGATCGGGCTGCTGACCCCGTCGTGGTAGAGCTTGCCACTCAGTGAGCCGATCTTTTGAACAAGCTGGAACTCAATGTCGTACGCAAATCGCCGCCCCGATGCCGGGATCAGCGCCATCCACGTCCCCGTGAGATTTTCCGCCGCAGGAGCCGCGACGAGGAATGCGATGAACCCCAGAACCGCTACCCGACTCCAGGTCCAGATGTAGGGGCACGGCATGCCGTGCCCGCGGCCCCGCAAGAGCCCATAAAGAAAACCCATATCGGATTACGTATGCAGCAAGCCCGCCAGCGGGCCCGTGCTGTCAGCGAACCGCTCGACCGGCGCACCAAAAGCATCCAACATCGAAACATACAGGTTCGAAAGCTGATGGTCCTTGCTGTACACCAAATGCTGACCTGTATCGATCCGCCCACCGCCGCGCCCACCCAGTAGAATCGGCAGCTTGTGCGGATCATGTTTCTGTCCATCGGCCAGCGCCGAAGCAAATAGAATCATCGAGTTGTCGAGCACCGTCGACTCGCCCTCCCGCATCGAAGCGAGTCGCCGCAACAAGTAGGCGTACTGCTCGACATGCCAGCGATTGATGATCTTGTACTGGCTGAGCTTGTCGTCCTTGTTAGCGTGGTGTGAAACGTCGTGGTGCCCGGCGTCGACCTCGTCGAGGAACCGGAAGCTCACGTTGCTCACCGCATTCCCAAACATGAAAGTGCTAACCCGCGTCGTGTCGGTCTGGAAACCGAGCGCGATCATGTCGAGCATCAACCGAACGTGCTCCAGGTGACCGGACGGTCGATCTGTCGGCGGCATCTCGGCATCAATCGGCACCCGCGGCTCCCACGAATCGCGTCCCGGGTCACTCGCGCGCGCCAACCGTTCCTCCAGCGAGCGCATCACCGACAAGTATTCGTCGAGCCGTACCTGATCTTCATTGCCCACCTTGCGGCGTAACTGCTTGGCATCCCCGAGGACACGGTCGAGCAACAGCGAATCCAATTTTGCCTCGTCGGCCCCCGAACCGTTCGCCGCCCGAAATAGCCGTTCGTACACCGCCTTCGGGTTCAGCTCTCGCGCCAGCGGCGTCGTTGGACTGCTCCACGAAATATGCGAACCGTAGACGCGTGTATATCCGACCACCGCGTCATTCCCCACCGCGACCGGTGTGATGCCAAGTTCCAGCGACGGCAGAGGCGTAAGATGCGCGACACTCTTCGCCGCCACCTGGTCGACCGAAATACCGTTACGAATATCCGCGCCCTGTGTCTTCTTAATGCGTGTCGAAGTCAGGATGGCCGCTTCTTTGACGTAATGCCCATCGCCGTCCTTCGACTGCTCATTCCACAGGTTGCTCAGCACCGCCACTTCGCTTTTCAGATCCGCCAGCGGTTCCAGCGACGGTGTCAACTCGTAGTCACGCCCGGGGCACTCCGGCGTCCATGTCAGCGGGAACGCGCCGTTCGGCATGTAGAGCGCCGCCATCCGCATCGGGCTTTTCGGCGTGGCTGCGCGCCCGATCACCGGGGTCATCGCTTCCAGCCAGGGCAGACCGATCGCCGCGCCGGCTCCGCGCAGCAATGTGCGCCGTGACATCGGTTTGGTGCGGATCAAGTTCATCGCTGTGCCTCCGCTGAGGGTTCCTGGAACGGAGCGCTCAATACAATCTCGCGAACCAGCGCCCACGCTTCGAAATCGGCTTCTTCCACGCGATCGACAATCGTCTCTACCGCGCAGGCGTCGGCCGGGGTCAGCCCACGCCCTACAGCATACCCCAACATTCTCTTCGTCAGGTTGCGAATGAACAGTTCATTGCGGTCCATGAGCGCCTTCTTAAGTCCCCTCGGACCCTCGATGCGCGTGCCGTCCAGTAACTCGCTCGCGGCATCGATTGCCGCACCATGGTATTCGTTGCGCCAGCGCCCGACCGCATCGTAGTTCTCGAGTGCGAATCCCAGCGGATCGATCCGCTCATGACAACTCGCACAGGCAGCGTTCGCGCTGTGTTGCGCCAGTAATTCTCGTATCGACTTCGGAGTCTCGCCCTCTTGCTTGTCGTCCAACTCCGGCACATCCGGAGGTGGCGGCGGAGGTGGTGTCCCCAAAATCGAATCCAAGATCCACGCTCCACGTAGTACCGGGCTCGTCCGATACGAATGCGACGACACCGCCAGTACCGCCGGCATAGTCAACAACCCGCCGCGGTTTGATCCCGTAGGCAGCCGCATCCATTCGGGATTCTTCGACGTTTTCTCCGCCGGCACCAGCCCAAAATGCTTCGCCAAAGCGCCGGTCAAAATCGTGTGGTCCGAGTCCAGAAAGTTCAGCAGCAGTTTGTTCTCCCGTAGTACGTACTGGAAGAAGAAGACCGGCTGCAGCAGGATGTCGGAGTGCAGTTCTTCGTTCGTCGCATACTCAGGGAACAACTCAGGGTCGGGGCCGTGCGCGCCCTCCAACTCGCGCGTCCGTAGCCACTGCTTTACGAACCGGTCGGCGAACTCAAGCGACCGATCATTCCGCAGCATCCTCGGGACAAGCTTCCGCAGCACCTTGGGGTCGTCCATCTTCCCCGCCGCCGCCACATCTAACAGAAACTCGTCCGGCATGCTGCCCCACAGAAAGTAGGAGAACCGTGACGCCAGTTCGTACTGCCGCAGTTCCGGTTCGTCCTCGCCCGCCTCGACGTGGAACAAGAACTGAGGCGACACCAACACACTGCGAAGCGTGAAAAAGATCGCCGGCTTGAAATCCTGTCCCTCCTCGCGTGCCACCCGGAAGAGCGCAACGTAGCTGGCGACCGTCTCATCATCCACAGGCCGTCGAAACGCCTTGGGAAGAAACGCCCGCAGGATTTTCTCCGCCGCCTGCTCTTCACTGATGTCCGGGTCGAGTTCGGGCCCAAAAATCTTCACCCGCGACTTGTATTCCTTCGACGCCGCGTTGAGCACCCGCTTCGCGATCTCGACGTATTTCTCCGAGTGCAACGGCGAGAGAAATAGCGTCTCCACCGCATTGTCGAAACCCTCGCCCCCCGGCCCATCCACCGGAAACTCTTCGCTGAAATCAAGCTGCAGGTCAAACAGATCGATCACTGTCGCCGCATACTCGTCGCGGTTCAAACGCCGGATCAAGCTCGGCGGCGGCCGCAGGTCAGCGGCGCAAGCCTGGCTCTGCCACGTCGTCTCCACCCAATCGAGAAACTCCTCGCGCGCACCGAGATCCGGCGCCGGCGAGCCTTTCGGGGGCATCTCGTTATTCGAGACCCGCGCCACCAGCCGTGTCCAATGATCCGGACGCGTCCGAAACGACTCAATCGCGTTCAGCCCCTCAACGTGGAACTTAGCTGCGGCTCCATCTCCCTGATGACACGCCAAACAGTATTGATTCAGGAATCCACCCGCCTCGCTGAGCGAGTAAGCCCCGGTCGTCCCATCCGCCGCCGACAACAGGCCGCCGCACGATGCAAACAGCACAATCCAGCGCCCCACACCCAGGTGCCGTCGGGACAATGTATCGATTCCCACGTTGAGCTTATTCTAGGCGGGAAACCGACAAGCGAAACCTAGGGGCACGGCATGCCGTGCCCGCCGCCGCGCGGGGCCGAGTGTCTTCCTATTCCCGCACCTCAATCGAACCCACAAAATCCTGCCGCCGATAGAGGCAAGTCCCGTTCACGTCCTCACAAACGTAATACAACGCATACCCGTTCAGCGTCCGCGAGCCCGCCGCCACATCGTCTCCGCAGTGGATCTCATACTCCACCTTCCGCTCTTCCAAACTCACCACTTCCGGCGGATTCATCAACTGCCGATGAGGCCCGTCCACTTCGCAGTCCTCAGGCTCCTCCAGCCAAACCTCCGGTCCATCGACCTCGTTGTTCCAATGCGCCTTGATCTCCTCGCGCGGCGCAAAGTTCACATGGAATCGCGTCGCTTCGCCCGGACGTATCGACCTCGGCACCACCACCGTCTCCAACGCCACAAACGCTCCCTCGTCGCGATGAATTCGTCCACCGGCATCCGGCGGCTCGACGATACCCTCTACCTGCGAAAGCTCTTTCAGCGGTTCGGCAAACTCAGCCCCACCGGGCTCGACCACCAACGCGGGCGGCGTCTCACCGCGCGCCGAAATCTCTTCGCGTGCTCGGGGAACCCAGTCGTAAAACGGATACGGTTTATCAAGACGCGGACCATACTGTTGAATCCGCCGCCGCCAGATGTACTGATTCGGATCGATATCAAGCGCCGCTTTCCAGTGATCGACAGCCGCTTGAAAATCTCCGTCCCGCCGCTCGCCCAAGTCATAGCGCATGCGTAACGCAACTCCCAGCAGGAACTCAGTCCAGCCGTCTTCCGGTTCCATCTCGACGGCCTGCTCGTAGGCCGCGATCGCCTCGTCAATCCGGCCGACCGCGTTCGATCGAACGATCAGATCACCGAAATTTCTCCAGGCCTGTGCATCGCTTCCATCCGTGGGCTTGACCGCAACCGGCCAACCTGTCGGAGGCTCCTCCGCCCCATCAGACCCCGAGACACTATCAGACTCCACCGCCGGAAACTCCGTCTTCATGAACCCGGCGCGAAAGTCCTCCGCACGATCCATCCGCAACCGTTTCTCCCGCACAACCCCCTGCTCGTCGATCGCGACGGTCACCGGCACGGCGGACATTTCGAGCAAATTCAACGAGTCGACCAGAATTGGCCAATCCATCTGCTTCCACTGCATGAACAAACGGCAGCGGTCCGGGTGTTGCTCCTGGATGATCCCCACCACCTGCAGTTCGCCCGATTCGTAAAGGTCTTTGATCTGTTCGTGCCACCCGGGCACGTGCTTGCGGCAGCCCGCTCACCAGGATGCGAAGACGTGGAGCAGTATCTTCTTCCCCCGGTACTGAACGAGCGATGACGGCCGCCCGTCTTCGAGCGAAGGCAGCACGAGGTTAGGGAACGGCCGCCCCACCTCGATCGCGACGTCAGAAGGAGCAGTCACTTTCATCGGCGTCCCGCAGCCCACCAGGAACAGCGCACCGACACGCAGCAGAATTCCTCGCATGGCCTGCCCAATAGCTTACACAAACCGCTGCCTTTCCTGGCGTAAACAAATCACACGGCGCACGCCGCTATAATTCTCCGTATCACTCATCTGGAGTCACCCCATGAACGAACCCGTCTCAATCTCCGCCGCCGTCGCCTTCATGCATCCCGAGGACATCGAGAAAGTTTTCGTGCCCAGCTCCCAGCGCGAACCCCTCACCATCGTCCCCGAGTACTCGCGTGACGCGGACGGCGTCGACACCGTCAAAGTCCTGATGGCCACGCCGCATCTCATCGTCTTCGAGGCCTCGCGCCCTAAGGGCGCCATCGACACCCTCCACGTCCATCCCGACCATCACTCCATCGGCTATCAGCAGCAAGGGCGGGTCCGCATGCGTATCGGAAAGGAAACGCGTATCGTCGAACAAGGCGACAGTTATCAGCACCCGCTCGGCGTCGAGCATCAGCACGAAGTCCTCGAACACTCCGTCCGCATCGAGATCAAGCACTACCCCGCCGGCAACGCCATTGAGTCCTGGAACGCCCTCGTCGGGCCGCGCGAAACTCCCTCCGGTTGACCCCCGGCAAGAGTTGACAACACGGGCCGACAACTCGTACGATAATAAATAGACTGTTGTATTGATTCCTGAATTCCCTATCTTTTGTTCGCACAACGGAAAGCAGTATGCATTACCCTCCCGTTGACACCGCTTGCAAGATCCTAGGAACACTCAGAACGATAGATCAACAGCGTGTTTTCAACGAGGAGATTTTTCAGTCATGCCAGAACAAGGTGTAGTGAAGTGGTTTAACGAATCCAAAGGCTATGGTTTTATCCAGCGAGCCAGCGGAGAAGATGTGTTCGTACATTTTTCGGCGATCCAGGGTGACGGCTACCGTTCCCTGGCCGAAGGCGCCACCGTCGAGTTCGACGTCGAGCAGGGTCCCAAGGGACTACAGGCCGTCAACGTCACACAGGGCGCGGGTTAACCGCCCCGGCGGGCGTGGCCGCAAGCCGGCCATGTCCCGCCCCCCTCTCGGGGGACGAACGTCCTCACCGAGACAAGAGTTTCCGCGGGCCTAGCCCCGCACCCATCTCGTTGGCCAGTGCCCAATTGGTTCCAACGGCCCCGGAATTACCCACCTCGAATCCCTTCAGCTGTTCGACGAACTAGGCTTGCGCTACGGAATCGTGTCGTAATCACCCGCGTCCGTCCACAGCGGGAAACCAAGCCCGTCCTCGTCGAACACAATCTCCCCATCGCGCACCGTGAGGACGCAGCGCACCCGCTTCGTCCCCAGTAGCTTCTTCCGCCAGGCGTCTTTGAGAGCGAAGATGCCCTCTTCGTACTTAAGAACCGTGATGTCCGCACCCTTGCCGTCCCCAAGCGTGCCGAGCTCGGGAAAACGCTTGATCGCCTTCGCCGGATTCATAGTCGACCGCATGATGGCGTCCTGCAGCTCCATGCCCAGGTTCATGAGCTTCGTGATGCAGTTGGGCATGTCCGACTGCGTCGAGAAGATGCTCTGGGCATGCAGGTCGGTACTGATCGTGTCCGGCGGGAAGCCCTGCTTCATCGCTTCCGTTGCGACCGGCCACAAGAAACTCCCGTTGCCGTGACCCATGTCAAATAGAACGCCACGCCGCCGCGCTTCGTGCATGTAGGGCTGCACCTTCTTTGTGAAGCGATCGATCACCTCCACCTGCCGGTCGTTGTAGAAGTGCGTATGCATATCCCCCGGCCGCAGGATGTCCAGCAGCTTCGTCCTCGTATCACGGTCAAATTTGGTGAGGATATGGTTGTCGAGGATCACCGGCGTGTTCGACAAACGGCCGGCCTCCACGGCCCGGCGCACAGAGACCCAGCCCATGCCGCCGAAGTGCGCATTCTTGATGCCGACGATCAGATCCGGGTACTCGAGGATCTTCGCCGCCGTCTTCTCCGGGTCCATGTCATCGACGTCGTTTTCGTCACGCATGCCGCCGCCGACGATGTTGAGAAACGTCAGAACCCGCGTCTTCGCCTTGTCGACGATCTTTCCCTTATGCTCCTCAAAGTTCTTCCAACCGGGACCGCCGCAGTCGACCAGCGTAGTCGTGCCGGTGACTAGCGCTGTGTCGTCTGGAAACAGGCTCGCGTCCGGGCCGAACGTATGTCCATGCAGATCGATCAGCCCAGGGACGACCAATAGCCCCGACACATCCACCGTCTTCTTGGCCCGACCCGCCGGGATATCCCGAGCCACCCGAGCGATCTTGTTCCCCGTGACCGCTACGTCCATCGGCACGTCAATTTCGTTCGCCGGATCAATAACATGCCCGCCCTTAAGCAATAGATCGTAAGTCTGCCCCGCAACGCCAACAGGCAGCAGTACCGCAATCAGCAAGAGCCAAGCAGCGGGGTAACGTCGCGAAAGAAGGTTCATGGGCCTAGAAGCAGCCACAGTATACACCTCTACCGGTTCCGGTCCGTGCCGGAAGGGAAAGGGTAATGGGTCAGTTTGAAAGGCTGAAGATTTCGGGGGATGATGGGAATGGTCAATCGAATCGCGAGAATACGAATAGGGCCAGTCTCTTCAACCGCCTTCAGGCGGTTTCCGCGCGAAGCGCGTGTAGGCCGGTCCTTTAGGGCCGGTGACGTTGCAAAACTCTCAATGCAGGGCGCTTCAGCGTCCTTCCCTACCTAGGCTTTAGCCAACCAACTGAACCGATTGTGCTCGGGCTAGCTGCAAACTGATCCGCCAGCAGGGAAAGAGGCGAGGATGTAAAATCCTCGCGCCCGCGGGCGAAGCACGCGGAAGACCCCTACTGATAAAACGGCTGTGTCTTGAGCCAACGCGGGCCATAGTGAGGCGCAGGTCGCCCCAACTCTAAAGCCCCCAGATCCGGCGCATCCCCCGAGAAGTCATCATTCACCGTCGGAATCACGACCCCGGCATCAACCGCCTTGCTCCCGGACTTCAACTGGAAATTCAAATCCTGCGCGTGATAAACCGCGTGCCGCTTCGACGGGTCGGGCGGTGTCATCTCCTCGAAGATGTCAAAGTCGACTTCAATCCCGTGCTGCTCTTGCCCTGTCGCCGCGCGAAACTCAGCCAGCGTGGAGAACGTGCGCCAGTCTTCAGGTCGCCGCTCATACGCCGTCCCGCCATCACGGGGGGCCAGCCAGCGATACTGCTCAGCCACCCCCTTGTTGGGCCGGAAGCCGTTGTAATCCGTGCTGTAGGCCTGGCCGGCATTCGACCACGTCATCACGCCGCGCTCCGGCGTGTCGCGTCCCATGAACAGGTTGTTGCGGTAATGCATGTTCGACGAAGGGTCGCCCGCCACTTGCTCGCCGATGATCGTGTTGTGCCATGCGAACAGCCCCGCCGCCTTGGCCGAAAACTTGAATGCCACGCCGCTCGGCACGTGGTACAGCACATTGCGGATGAAATACGCCGGCCCGCCAAACACCGGTTGTGAACTATAGCCGCCATGCGCCGCGTTCACGCCGCGGTTGTTATAGACGCGGATGTTATGTACCCCGCCGTCTGTCTCGACAAAGTCATCGCCCGACATATGGACGTCGTTGTTATAGATGTCGATCGATGACGCCCGCCGCTCCGGATCCTGTGACGGCGTGCCGTATGTCGAGATCCCGATGCCATCGTGAAAATACGCCACCGCATTGTGCGCGATCACATGCCCCGGCCCATAGACCTTCACGGCATAGTAGCTGCGAACTTCGTGTGACCCATAGGGCCCCACACTGCGCCAATAGCGTCCGGTCCAGCCGACGAGCAGATTACGCTGCTCCATCCGGCCGATGAAGATGTTGTCGGCAATGTAGAAATCGCTTGATCCCGCGTACTCGGTCCAGACGCCGAAACCGATATCTTCGAAGCGACAATTCTTCACCGTCAGCTCGACCGCGCCGAGTACCTCTTTGAACCCCGCGAAGATCGCCACGTCGGTATTGCGGAATGTGATTCCATCGAAGATGTGATGAGCCGACGCCGACACGTCAAACAACCGATGGTTCCCGGCGCCGTCAAACACGACCTCGCCGTCCCCCGCCGCCTTGATCGTGATCGGTTTCTCCGCCGTGCCCTTGACCGTCAACCAATTCGTCCCGTCGAACGGCGTCATCATCGGATCGACGTAGTCCAGGCGCTCATTCCGATAGAGCCCAGCGTGGACGAGGATCGTATCGCCCGGCTCGACGCGCCGCTCCCAAACGACATTCCAGTCTCCGAGCCCCGCCCCGTAGTAAGCCTGTAGCAGACTCGTGAAACTCGGCTCTTGCTTGTCGCCCTCGTGATACGGCGGATAAACGTGCAGCGTTCGCCCGCCCTCGTACGGCTGCGGCTCGGTGCGCGTCGTCACGCGGACGTTCTGCGTCGCCTCGCCGCTCGCGCCATCCGGGTCGGTCAGCACAAAGCGGCACTCGTATTCCGTGCCGGCCTCGACGTTGAGGATGCTCCCCGCGAAGCCGTCAGGAACGGTGTAATCAAGATTCTCCCGCGTCCGGAAGATCCGCTCGCCGCCCACGCGCACCAGCGGCAGCGCCTCGCGCCACTCGGAATCACCCACGCGCCGAAACGTAACCGCGACCGACGCATCGCGGTCCGCATCCCCGCTAATAGCCCACTCAAAGCCCAGGTTGTGAAGCGTAGGGTGCTCAACCGTGAAGCGGCCGGCCCGAGTACCGTCTTCGGCATAAGCAGATGACGCAACGATAAGAACGAGAGGTAGTAGTAAGGAGCGCATGTCTCCCGATTCTAGTTCAATTCACCACTCGGAAAAAGTAGGGGCGCGGCATGCGGTGCCCAAAGCGCCGCAGGGAGCCACCAACCTTCTTATGGTCCGGGAGAATTGGGGGCGCGGGTCACGTCGTGCTCCGGGCTGATACCCCAGAGACCCCTAGAACAACATCAGGCTAAACCGGAGCCGCTACTCGCCGGCCCCGGCAAATCGTCAACCGGCTCACAATCCGCCTATCCACGCGGACCGCGTTCCGCTGTGAATCCACAAGCCGGAAGTCACCCTCTTCCATCTCCAGTAGAGCCACATCCGCCGGACCACCCACCGCCAGCGTCCCCATCCCCGGCACCCGGTCCACAATCTTCGCCGGATTCAAAGTCGTCCGCACCAGAACGTCGTCGAAGCTCATCCCGAGATGCTGCATCTTCGCCATCGTCGTGGGCATGTCATAGACCGGTCCGTTAATGCTCGCCGTGTAAACATCGGTCGAGATCGTATCCGGCATGAACCCCTGATCGAGAGCCTTGCGCGCGATATCGAAATTGAAGCTGCCTGCGCCGTGCCCCACGTCAAACAGCACGCCGCGTGCCCGCGCGTCCTTGACGCTGTTCTTGATCTTGCCAGCTGCGTCGAGAACCCCAATCGAATGCGTATTGAAGCAGTGCGTCATCACATCGCCCGGCTTCATGTACTCCATCACCTGATCCATCTCGGGTGGAGCGAAGCTAACGTGCGCCATCAGAGGCAGCTCGTACTTGTCACACAATTCGCGCGCGATCTTCAGGAATTCGAGACTCCAGCGGCCGTTCATGTTCGACCCCACCTGGAATTTGACGCCGATGATGAAGTCTCGGTTCGCGACCGCCGTTTCACCCGTTCGGCGCATGTTGCGGCGCACATGGCGGACCGGATCCTCTTCAGGGTTGCGCGTCGTCGGATAGAGATAAATATATCCAAAAATTCGCGACTGCGACCCGTTGACGATAAACTCCCGAAACGCGCCCGCCTGGTTATGAGCAAATGACCCGGCATCCACCCAAGTCGTCACCCCTGACGCCGCCGCCAGCGGATCGGTCTCGATGCCGAACCCCAGGCTGTGATACACGTGCGCATGCAGGTCCACAAGCCCAGGCACAACGTACATGCCGTCCGCATCGACCACATCCACGCCCCGTTCAGCGGGAATGCCGGCCTCGATCGCCGCAACCTTGCCGTCCTTGATGCCGACGTCCGCCTTCTGACGGAAACCTCGGCCCGGGTCGCGCACCTCGCCGCCTTTGATCAGGATGTCGAAGCGTGAGTCCGGCTCCGCCCACAGCGGCCCGGTAGCCGCAGCCATCGCGGCCATTCCCGAGGCTTGAAGTAGTTGACGACGCGTCATGATTCGATCTCTCCTATCTCTACTGCACGGGTGCCACCAACCACTCTCGGTGCCACTCTCGGTGACTATCACCGATGCACAGACCGTGCCTAAACCGGCGCCACCAGGCGCTTGCCCTTACAAATCGTTAGATGACTTACGATCCGCTGCTTCGCCGTCACCTTGTTGCGCTGTGCGTCAATCAACTCAAACTCACCGTCATCCACCGAAAGCAACGCCACATCGCCTGGCGCACCCACCTGCAGCGTTCCTAACAGCGGTAACGGCGTCACAACCCGCGCCGGATTCACCGTCGAGCACTTCAGTACCTCGTCAAAGCTCATCCCAAGGTAAAGCAACTTCGACATCGTCGTCGGCAGATCGAACACAGGCCCGTTCACGTTCGCGCTGTAGATATCGGTCGAAATCGAATCCGGCAGGAACCCTTGATCGAGCGCATGTTTAGCGCTCTTGAAATTGAAACTGCCCGAGCCATGTCCCACGTCGAACAGCACGCCGCGCACTCGTGCTTCCTGCACACTCGGTTTCAGCCTGCCCGTGTCGCGGTCGACGATGCCGAGCGTATGTTCGTTGAAGCAATGCGTCACCACGTCGCCGGGCTTCATCAGCTCCATCACTTGTTCCGTCTCGGGCGGAGCCGTACTGATGTGCGACAACAATCGCAGATCGTACTCATCGCAAAGCCGGCGGGCGATCTTGAGGAACTCCAGGCTATAGCGCCCGTTCATGTTCGACCCAACCTGGAACTTCACACCCAGAACGATGTCTCTGTTGGCCGCCGCCGCGCGGCCGGTCCGGTCCATCACGCCGCTGACGTGTTTGATCGGATCAATGTCGGGGTTGCGGCTTGTGGGGTAGAGATAGACGAAGCCGAAAACGCGGCACTTGTTCCGCTCGACAATAAAGCGCCGAAAGCCTTTGATCTGGTCATAGGCAAACGTGCCGGCATCGATCCAAGTCGATGTCCCCGAGCGCGCCGCGATCGGGTCCGCCTCGATACCGCTCCGCACGCCGTAAACGATGTGAGTATGGAGGTCCACCAACCCCGGCGTTACATACAGGCCCTTCGCATCGATCACATCAATGCCGCGCTCGGCCGGGATCTCGGAGGCCACCTCCGCGATCTTGCCATCCTGAATCGCAACGTCAGCCCGCGCCTTCAATTCACGGCTCGGGTCCCGTACTTCGCCGCCCTTGATGACGATGTCATAAGGACGCCGCCGCCTCTGTGCGAACGCTCGCGGCGTCGCTCCGCCGGCGGCGGCAACACCCAAACCCTGCAATAAACTTCGACGAGTCATAAATCTACCTCCTCAGCAACCCCGGCCGGACGTGTCCAAGCATACCCATGTCAGGGGTGCCGAGCAACCGATAGCGGATATGCGTGTCAAGCCTCGATAGAAATGTCCCCGTGTTGAAGAGAGAGAATCGGGTTTGTGGCTGTGGGAATGTGGGAATCGCGCTCCGATTTCCAAGGACGGTGCTGGACGACAGCTTTCTCGGCATCGGTCCGCGCCGGCGTCACCCCTTGACACCGGGTACTACCCTGAAACCGGAAGCGCGCCACCGCTTCCCCACCGATCCCAACCACAGGTCTGTCCAACAAAACCTGGGCCTCCCGCCAACAAGGGGAAGCCCGGACCGGGAACACCTGCGTCCGCTCGGTGACGGTTTGCCCGATCACAGCGCCGCACTCGGTGACTGTCACCCGATGCAACGGCTCGCCATCGAGCAAGAGCCAACAGCATTTCGGCGAACGCGCAACGACAGCCGTTGCACACAGGCCCGTAGCGCGGACCTCGGTTTTGAGGTCCGCGGTTTTTTGTACCGCAAGGGCGCAACCTGCCCAAGGAGAAAACAATGTCGACCAGAAAACAAAGAGAAGCCAACCGACGCAACGCAAGACACTCCACCGGCCCGCGCACCGATGCCGGCAAACAACGCTCGTCCCAGAACGCCCTCAAGCACGGACTGTTAGCCGTGCAATCCGTCATCCCCGGCGAAGATCCCGCCGACTACGACCGCCTCCTCACCGAGTTCGCCGAACGATTCCTTCCCTCTGACCCCTACGAACGCTCCCTCGTCCGTCAAATGGCCGACGCCGAATGGCGTCTCCGCCGCATCTCGCGTCTCGAGAGCGCCTTTCTCCACTCCGCCGCCAAAAGCAGCCTCGACAATGCGAAAAGGTGCCACCCCAACGATCCCGAGCCGGACGCAACTGAACTCCTCGGCCGCGCCATGCAACTCCGCACCGCCGACATGGCCCGCTTCGCGTCCTACGAAACCCATCTCAGCCGGCGTCAACGCCAAGCCCGCGACGAACTACGCAAGTGCCGCGAAAAGCGAGACCAAGAGATCAAACTCGCCAACGAGGCCGCCCGTCAAGGCCGGCCCTACGGCAGGGACCACAGCAAGCCCTTCAGCGAAACGCCCCCGCCTCCAAGCAACTAACAATGGCACGATGACGACCCCAGGGAACCAACCCGATTCCACCCAACCGCAACAGAATCAGCCACATCCTACCCACCAGCCCAAACCCCCTCCGACGAATCCGCGGCCTAACCACTCGTCGGCACCAAGGCAACCGCCACCGAAAGGAGAAAGAACTGAGCCGTGACCGTAAGGGAGCGGTCAACCAAACAATCACAGCCTGCCAAAATCTTCCAAACCCTGACACCCACCCCCACCGGACACCCCACCTGCGCCCAATCACATTCGTTCATGCCAGAAGAAACAGAGCCGCGACAGTCATGGAGCGGGCCTGCCGGCCAAAGCTGGTGGAAACCCCAAACCAGAAGCATCAGACCCGCACCAGAATCTCGGAGCCGCGCCCGTTAGGGTGCGTTGACCAACCACCAAGCCAAGATGTCCTCTCAACAAGCGCCAACAGACCCCCAACGTTGCGCTACAATGCTCCGCACCACCAAGCTCCCATGAGCACGCGCGTCTCGCTCTTCGTTACTTGCCTCGTTGATCAGTTCTTCCCGCGCATCGGGCTCGCGATGGCCGATGTCCTGGAACGCGTCGGCTACCAATGCGAATTCCGCCAGGACCAGACCTGCTGCGGACAGCCCGCGTTCAACTCCGGGTTTACGTCCGAGGCGCGCGAAGTCGCCCGGCACTTCCTGCGGACGTTCGAGGATGCCGACTACATCATCGTCCCTTCGGGCTCATGCAGCGCGATGATCCGCCATCACTTCGCGGACCTCTTCGAGAAGGACCCCGCCGCGCAAAAGGCTGCGTCGGAGTTGGGCCGGCGCGTATACGAGTTCACCGAGTTCCTGACGTTGGTGGCGCAGGTCGAAGATGTCGGCGCACGGTACGAGGAGGTCGTTACGTTCCACGATTCCTGCCACGGGTTGCGGGAGTTGGGCATCAAGTCCGAGCCCCGCCGTTTGCTCGAAAATGTGCGCGGGCTCGAACTGCGCGAGATGGAGCGCGTCGAAGAGTGCTGCGGCTTCGGAGGCATCTTCTCGGTGAAGTTGAGCGAGCTTTCGAGTGATATGCTCGACGGCAAGATTCAGTCGATTGTCGCCACCGGAGCGCGGACGGTTGCTGGTCTCGACGCCAGTTGCCTAATGCACATTGAAGGCGGATTGCGCCGTAGAGGGCTCCCGATTCGCACCTTGCACCTCGCCGAGGTCCTTGCCCGCACGTAGCCGCGATGTCGACCATATTCGAGCAGGAGATCCACGTCGCGCTCAGCGACCTCAAGCTCCAAAAGACCATCACGGCGGCGACGGATCGCTTTTCAGAGAAGCGCCGCGATGTCGTTGCGCCGGACGTGTTACCAGAGTACCAGGAGCTACGCGGTCACGCCAACCGTCTGAAGCAGCACACGCTTGATCATCTCGACTACTACCTCGAAACCGTTGAGGAGCGTATTCAGTCGCGCGGTGGACACGTCGTCTGGTGCGCCGATGCCGAAGCCGCCGTCAACGCCGTGGTCGCGATCTCCCACGAACACGGGGCCAAGCTGGCCGTCAAGTCCAAATCAATGGTCAGCGAGGAGATTCACCTCAACGAAGCGCTCGAAGCAAACGGCATCGAGCCCGTTGAGACCGACCTCGGCGAATACATCCAGCAACTCGCCCGCGAACGTCCGTATCACATCGTCGCGCCGGCTTTGCACAAGACACGCGGTGACGTCGCCGACCTGTTCGTCGAGAAGCTTGGCGTTGAACGAAACGAAGAGCCCGAGGAACTGACGCAAATCGCTCGGTGTGTGCTGCGGGAAAAATTCCTTCACGCCGACATGGGCATCTCGGGAGCGAACTTCGTTGTCGCCGAGAGTGGCGCCGTTGTGCTGGTCGAGAACGAAGGCAACATCCGGATGACGACCTCAGCGCCGCGCGTGCATGTCGCGGTCGCCGGCATCGAAAAGCTCATCCCACGCGCCGCGGATCTTGCTGTGTTCCTGAAGCTGCTTGGCCGCAGCGGCTCGGGGCAGCCGATCACGAGCTATACGTCGTTTCTCTCGGGACCGCGCCGCGAAGGCGAGATCAACGGCCCTGAAGAGTTCTACTTGCTGCTTGTCGATAACGGCCGGACGCGGATACTCGCCGACGACGAGAAGCGGCAAACGCTCTACTGCATTCGATGCGGTGCTTGCGCTAACGTCTGCCCGGTGTATCGCCGTATCGGCGGACACACCTATCCCGGAACGTACTCGGGACCGATCGGGGCGATTCTCACACCGCAGTTCGCCGGTCTTGGCCACGAGCCTGCACTGCCATTTGCGTCGAGCCTTTGCGGCGCGTGCGGCGAAGTCTGCCCGGTCAAGATCGACATCCCACGTATGTTGCTGGCGCTCCGGCGCGACATCAAGAAAGGGGAGACTCGCGAGAACCGCTGGCTCCCCGAAAAACTCGCCTTTCAAGGCTGGAGATGGGTCATACGGCACCCGTGGGTTTTCGAGCGTGCCGGGTTCTTCGCGAAGGCCTTCCTGCCGAGCCAGGACGGTGACTCATGGATACGGACCGGCCCCGTCCCACTCGCCCCATGGACGGATACACGCGATTTCCCGCCGCCCGCTGATCGCAGTTTTCGCCAACTCTGGCGCTCCCGGCGGCCGAAACAGTAAGTCATGCCTGAACGCGAGAACATCCTCAGCAACGTTCGATCGGCTTTGGGCCGGCGCGGCGGGCAGCCTGTCCCCGAACCGCCACCAGTGCGAATCGTCGTCCCTGAATGGAGCCGTGAAGAGCGTGTCCGCCGCTTTAGCCAGAACTTCAACGGTGATACGTTCGTCGCGCCCAGCCAAGATGAAGCGCGCCGTTTCGTTGCCGGGAAGCTCGACGGGCGCGACACTGTTTCGTCTAAAGAGTCTTTTCTGGGAGAACTCGGCCTCACTGATTTCCCAAACGTTCGCTTGGCCCCTGACGATGCCGGCGAACTTCGCGAGCTCTGTATCGAGGCAGGGGTGGGGCTCACCGGGGCGACGTATGCCATCGCCGATCCGGGCGCGCTTGTTGTCCTCGCCGGACGAGAGGAAGAGCGGCTCATCTCGCTGGTCCCGCCCCGTCATATCGCGGTCATTCCGGCGGATCGCATCCTCACCAGCCTCGACGAACTCTTCACGATCTTGCCCGACCCCGCGCGTGAAAGCAGCTCGATGGTCTTGATCGGCGGCCCCAGCCGGACAGGCGACATTGAGATGACGCTCACGCTTGGGGTGCACGGCCCACGCGAAGTTTGTGTTGTGATTGTTTGAGGCCTTCGCGCCCTACGTATCGCTTCGCCGTCGCGGCTCATTTCTTGGAATGCCAACGATTCACAGCACTCGTTCGCTCCTGATCTACCTGGCCGCCGAACTACTGGCGAGCCCGCTCGTTCACGCGGTCTCCGACGACCGCGGTTCGCACAGCGGCACGTACCGCGGACGCATTCTCACCGAGCAGTTCCTGCACGAGCAATCCGTCGCTCGCCGCGGGAAGCGCAAGATCGCCGGGCTCGATCCGGAACCCGCCGGTGTCGTACGACCGGACGTGGGCAACATCGCGGTCATTGATACGTCCGACGGTGTTGTCATCGAACGAACCTGTAGAATTTGGTGGAGACTGGGTTCTAACCCCAGGCGCTTCTTGAGGATCGCAACCAGCACATAGACCGACACGGCGATCCAGATTTGCGTCTTCACGGCGTTTTCGCTGGTTCCATAAAA
>Ga0315339_1001206_pt1 | contig 24405 bp, 26 predicted proteins | sample ASW17metaG_FD_204514 | JGI IMG/M metagenome (GOLD analysis project Ga0315339, IMG submission 204514) | Ammonia-oxidizing marine archaeal communities from Pacific Ocean, United States - ASW #17 | ecosystem: Environmental > Aquatic > Marine > Oceanic | place: USA: California | collected 2016-12-05
TGGTCACCGGGCAGCGAATGGTGACGGTGTTTCGTGAGCTACGCGTGGCGCTCACGTTAGGGATCGTCTTTGGAGCCCTGCTGGGGGTGACGGTCTATTTTCGAAACCCCGAGGTTCCGGCGCTGGCGGTCGTGGTGGCGCTATCGTTGGTCTCGTGCATGGTGTTGGCGGCCAGCGTCGGCGCTTCGACCCCCATTTTACTCAAGCGCTTTGGCGTCGATCCGGCAATCGCCACCGGGCCTTTCGTGACTACAGCGATCGACGTCCTGGGGATCATCGCGTACTTCAGCATCGCCAGCCTCCTGGTTGCGCCCTGATTTGGCAATCAGACAGGCGAGCGGATATGCGCTCCGCACGCGACCCCTGGGAGAGGCCGATCTGATCGTCGACTTCTACACGCTTGAACGAGGCCGGGTACGTGCCGTGGCGAGGTCGGCGCGACGCATCAAGAGCCGTTTCGGCAGTGCTTTCGAGCCCTTCACACGGTCCCGTATCGTGTATTTCCAGCGCGACAAGGACGACCTCGGCCGGGTGTCGTCGTGCGATCTCGAGCGATCTTACTTCGAGGTGCTGGGACAGCCCGAGGAGGCCACGCTTGCAGCGTACCTGGCCGAGCTGATCATCGGGTTCGCGCCCGAGCACGACGCCTCGCCGGCGCTCTATCGATTGATCGGCGCCTGTCTCGACAGTGTGGAGGTCGGTCGGCCAACAGATACGCTGATGCGGTACTTCGAAGTCTGGATTCTGCGCCTGTCCGGGTTGCTCCCCGGCGTCGACCAATGCAGCAACTGTGGTCGAGAACTCGGCAGCGATATCTGGATATCGGATGTGACGCTGGGATTCATCTGTGGCCGAAGCTGTGAACAGGTGATCGGGCGTCGCCGGCTGGCGCCGGCGGCAATGCACTTATTGTCGGCGATTTTGCGAGATCCGCCCAGCAGGCTGGTGGCGCAGCGTCCGGACGCGGCCGCCATGCGCGGGTTGGGCGCGGTGACCCGAGTTCTCATCGTCGGCCACCTCGACCGTACGCCGCGCTCGCTGCGCGTCATGCAGCGGTTGCGACGGCTCAGCTAGCAGCCTGTAACGATCATCGTTGTTACAGGCCATCGGTGCACCTGCAAGCGTCACCGTAGCGACTCGCGCTGCGCCGTCTAATAAGATTCACGCATGAGAGCCATTCGCATGCTCGACGGCGCGGTCATCGATCGCATCGCGGCGGGCGAGGTCGTGGAGCGTCCCGCATCCGTCGTCAAGGAGCTGGTGGAGAACGCTCTCGATGCAGGAGCCTCCCGCATCGACGTTCGCATCGACGCCGGCGGGCGGCGCCTGATAGAAGTCGAAGACGACGGCCACGGCATGACCTCCGACGACGCGATGTTGGCGTTCCGGCAACACGCTACGAGCAAGATCGCGACGGTCGAGGATCTCGACGACATTCGCACCCTCGGCTTTCGCGGTGAGGCCCTGGCAAGCATCGCTGCGGTGGCGCGGGTCGAGATGCATACCGGCACGGGCGAGGGTGCCGGTGCAGAGATTCGCGTCGAAGAGGGCGAAACGCCGCACCTGCGCCCCTCGGCCGGTCCACGAGGTACTCGTGTGCGAGTGCACGAGCTCTTCGACAACATCCCGGCGCGGCGCAAGCATCTGCGGACCGATTCCACTGAGGCCGGGCACGTCGCCGCCGTCGTCGAGGACTTTGCCCTGCTGCGCCCGGACGTCGGTCTGACGCTGTCCGTGAACGGTCGCGAGCGACTCGTGGCTCCCCCTGTCGGGGCGCTCGACGAGCGCATCCATCAGGTGCTCGGATCGACGGTTGCCGAGTGCTGGGTCCCAGTCGAGGGAAGCGGCGAGATTCGTGTTGACGGAGGCGTGACGAGCCCCGAGCACACGCGATCCAACCGTCGACACATTCACTTGTTCGTGAACGGCAGGGTGATTAGCGACGGTCGCCTGTCTCACGCCGTCGTGGCCGGCTTCGATTCACTCTTGGACCATCGGCGGTTTCCCGTGGCGGCCTTGTTTCTGACACTTGATCCTGCCGAGGTTGACGTCAACGTACATCCGCGCAAGGCCGAGGTGCGCTTCGTGGAGCCGGGCCGCGTCTTCGCGGCGTTGCGGCGCGGCGTTGCTACGGCGCTGGCAAGTCAGCTGCTGCCGCCGCGTGCCTGGCCGCTGGCGCCGACGACCGACGGGGTGGTCCGCGATGCCGCCGGCGGTGCCTGGACTCTCCCGACAGGCTCGCTGGGGGAGTCCAGCCTGCCGCTGCGCGACTGGATGTCGGTCGGTCACCCGGCAATCAGAACGGAGCTTCGAGAGGGCCAAGTTGCTGCGCCGATCACCGGCACAACGGGCGCCGTCCAGCCACTCGCGCAGTACGCCAATACCTACATTCTCGCGGTCGACGACGGGGGATTGCTGATCATCGATCAACACGTGGCGCACGAGCGCGTGCTGTACGAACAGGTGCTGGAGCAGCGCAGCCGCCGACGGGTAACGGTTCAAGGCTTGCTGGTGCCCGAGACCGTGGAGCTGACCGCTTTCGAGGTAGCAGCCGCCGAGCAGCATCAAGAGCTACTGGCCACCTTTGGCTTCGAGATCGAGCCGTTCGGTGGCCGGACCTGGACGCTGCGTACTGTTCCGGAGGTGTTGGGAGCGCGGCGCGGCGCCCCGACGCTGCGCGCCTTGCTGGCGTCGCTGGCCGATGAGCGCGGCGGTGAGGCTGCTGAACACATCCAGAACCAAGTTGCCGCCTCGATCGCGTGCCACGCGGCCGTCAAGGCGAACCAGCCGCTGACCCGCGAGGTGATGGCGAGCCTGATCTCCCAGCTCGGAGACTGTGAGTCGCCGACCCGTTGCCCACATGGTCGCCCGATCATGCTGCGGCTCGACCACCGGGCGATCGAGCGGCAGCTCGGACGTCACTGACCTGCCGATCGGAGTGTTCCCCGTCACCGCCCGTTAGCAGCCTGTGGTGCGACTTCCTGGCTTGATCACGGTGCTGCCGGCAGCACACGACGGGCACTCATTTGGCTCCCAGGTCGGCGCATCGAGCATCAAGAGAGCCAACAGCGGCAGCTCATCGATCTGCGCCGCCCCTCGGCGATTGGCGACGCATGCGGCACCGATCGGGTGACCACCGTGCTGGCGGATCACCTGTAGTGTCTCGCGGCTACTGAGGCCGGTGGTGACAACGTCCTCCACCAAGAGCACACGCTCGCCAGGGGCCAGCTCAAAGCCACGCCGCAACTCCACTGTCCCGGCGACGCGCTCCGTGAAGCAGGCGCGCAGACCCAGGGCTCGTCCGACTTCGTGTCCGATGATCAGCCCGCCGAGTGCCGGGGACACCACGACTTCTGGGGTTTCTGTCAGCTCGGTGCGGCACAGCCGGGCGAGCTCCGCCCCAAGCCGCTCAGCGATCGCCGGATGCTGCAAAGCGCGTGCGCACTGTAGATAGCGTTCCGAATGCCGCCCCGAGGAGAGCTCGAAGTGGCCCTCGAGCAGGGCTTTGCTCTCGAGCAAGAGGCCGCGGACGTCGGCGTTGGCGCTCACTCGCGTCGCCAGGTGATCTCTCCGTCGACGATGGTCAGCATCGGCCAGCCGTACAGCGCCTCGCCATCGAACGGTGTGTTTCGGGACTTGCTATGAAACGTCGACGCGTCGACCGTCGCCAGGCGCTCCGGGTCGATGACGGTGAGGTGGGCCGGTGTCCCCGCGGTCAGGGATCCGCCCGCGATTCCGAGAATCCGGCTGGGATTGACCGACATGAGCTCTACGAGCCGGCCAATGTCAATGATCTCAGCGCGACACAAGTGGGTAATGGCGAGCGGAATGGCGGTCTCGAGGCCAACGATGCCGAACGGCGCATGATCGTATTCCAGCAACTTCTCATCTCGATGATGTGGTGCGTGATCGGTGGCGATGGCGTCGACTGTGCCGTTGCCGATCGCCTCGAGTACCGCCCGCCGGTCGGACTCAGCGCGTAGCGGCGGGCTCATCTTCGTGTTGGTGTCGAAGCCGCGCACGGCCTCGTCGGTGAGCGAAAAATGGTGCGTCATCACCTCGCAGGTCACGTTGACCCCGCGTGCCTTGGCATCGCCAACTAATCGCATGGATCCCGCCGTGGAGAGATGAGCCAGATGCAGCCGTCCACCAGTTGCTTCGGCGAGCAACAGATCGCGCGCCACGATGATCTCCTCGGCGGCGGCCGGCCAGCCGCGCAATCCCAGTTCGGTAGAAACTGCACCTTCGTGCATGACAGACCCGACGGTCATCGAGCGCTCCTCGCAATGCTCGATCACCGGGATGTCGAAAATGCGGGTGTACTCGAGTGCCTTGCGCATCAGCTGTGCGGTGGCAACCGGATGGCCGTCGTCGGAGATCGCCACGCAGCCTGCGTCAACAAGCTCGCCGATCTCCGCCAGCGCCTCGCCACGCTGCCCCATGCTCACCGCGCCGATCGGGTGAACTCGGACGTGCCCCTCGCTGTTGGCCCGTTCGATGATGAACTCTGTTACGGCGCGCTGGTCGTTTACCGGCTTGGTGTTGGGCATACAGGCGACGGCGGTAAAACCGCCGGCAGCAGCCGACATGGTTCCGCTGGCGATCGTCTCCTTGTGCTCGAAGCCCGGCTCTCGGAGATGAACGTGCATGTCGACGAACCCGGGAGCGACAATCATGCCGCTGCACTCGATCGTCTCGGCATCCGCAGCGTCGATGCTGGCCCCTGCCTGCTCGATGACCCCATCGACGACGAGCAGGTCGCTGACCGCATCTAGATCATTTGCCGGGTCGACGAGCCGGCCTTCCTTAAGCAGTAGACTCGACATTCGTCGGATTACCTCCCGCCAGCAGATAGAGGATCGCCATCCGAACCGCCAGTCCGTTGGTCACCTGCTCGAGAATCACCGATCGCGGTCCGTCGGCGACATCGGAAGCGATCTCCACGCCCCGGTTCATCGGTCCAGGATGCATGACGATCGCATCATCTCGGGCCAGCCCGAGACGGCGCTCGGTGAGCCCAAAGAGCTTGAAGTACTCGGCCGTGCTGGGCACGTTGAGCTTGCCCCCACGCTCGACCTGAATGCGCAGCATCATGACGACATCAGCACCCTCGAGCGCTGGCTCGATTCGATGGTGAACTGTGACGCCCAGCGCTTCTGCCTCCGCCGGCATGAGTGTCGGAGGTGCCGCGACGGCAACCTCGGCACCTAGCTTGCGTAGACACAGGATGTTGGATCGGGCCACGCGGCTATGGCCGATGTCGCCGACGATCACCACCCGCAGCCCGGCGACGGTACCCTTGCTACGCTGGATCGTGAGAGCGTCGAGCAGCGCTTGGGTTGGGTGCTCATGGGCCCCGTCCCCGGCGTTGACCACAGCGGCCGAACAGTGCTTGGCGAGGAAGTCCGCAGCTCCGGCAGAAGCGTGCCGTATCACCAGAATGTCGGGGAGCATCGCCTCGATATTACGGGCGGTGTCCAGGAGGGTCTCTCCCTTGACCACACTGCTAGTGGACGCCGAAATGCTTTGGACGTCGGCCGAGAGGCGCTTGCCGGCGATCTCGAAGCTTGTCCGCGTCCGCGTGGACGGCTCGAAGAACAGGTTCACGACGGTCTTGCCACGAAGTGCAGGAACCTTCTTGATGGGTCGCTCGGAGATCGCTCTGAAGTGTTCTGCCGTATCCAGTACGAGCCGGATCTGGTCGGCCTCGAGTGTCCGGATACCGACCAGGTTCTCCGGGAACGTGACGTCTTCCGCGGCTGGCTCGGAAGCCGCGCTGCCGCCGTCTGAAGCCGCTGTCGCGTCGTCTGGAAGTGTGGTCGTTGTCGGATCCATCGTCGTTACCCCCATCTCAGCGCACCGTCTCCTCGGCTTCTAGAATGGTCACCCGATCCTCTCCGTCGACCTCTGCGCAGGCCACCTTGATTACCTCACGCAACGAGGTCGGCACGTTCTTGCCAACGTAGTCAGCGCGGATCGGGAGCTCACGGTGTCCTCGATCGACCAGCACGGCGAGCTGAATGGAGCGCGGGCGGCCGAAGTCCATCACCACGTCCATGGCGGCGCGCACGGTGCGGCCGGTAAAGAGCACATCGTCCACCAGCACGACGTCCCGGCCAGCTATTCCGAAGTCGAGTTCCGTAGCCTGCACCACGGGATTGGGGGCGATCTGCGACAGGTCGTCGCGGTATAGCGTCACGTCGACAGTTCCTCTGGCGACCTCGGCACCCTCGAATTCGGCGATCTTCCGTGCCAACGTGTCAGCGAGCGGCACCCCTCGGGTACGAATGCCGACCAGGGCAAGTTGGTCGGGCCCGTTGCGCTCGACGATCTCGTGAGCGATACGAGACAGGGCTCGGTCGATCTGCTTGTCGTCCATGATGTGCGCTTTTAGTCGCATCGAGTGCTCCTGCGTACAACAGGTCGCCTCGGCTTCTCTGGAGTGTTTGCTGCCAGGTGCTGATCTCGGGCGAGGCGCGGTGCCGTGAGATAGCCGTCGGTAGGCAACAAAAAACCCGCCCGAACGTGTGCTCGGAGCGGGTTCCCACAGCATGGATTCCACATACGCGCACCCTTCCTAGCCTCACTGGGCCAATCCTTAAAAGGTCGATGCCGCCAGCGTACCGAATCTGTGGGGTAGGCGTCAACTCGAGCGGTTTGCCGGTTTGCCGGCTTGCCGGAACCCATGCTAGCCTGCGCCCGATGTTCGAACGGCGGCTGGCATTGGAGTCAATTCACACCCTTTCGCGTCGTTATTTCGTCATGCAGTACCGCTGTCCTGACATCGCCGCGGCGGCCCAGCCGGGGCACTTCGTGATGATCTCGGTCAGCGACACGATCGATCCGCTGCTGCGTCGGCCGATGGCAATCTACCGGATTGTTCGCGAGGCGGGTGCTGCAGTGGGGTTTACGCTCCTGGTAGAGCAGACGGGTCGCGGCACGACGCTGATGGCGCGCGCTCGGCCCGGCGACTTGGCCGACGTTCTTGGCCCGCTCGGCTGCCCGTTCCGTTTGCCGGCGGCGCAGGTGCTCGATGATGAGGAAGACCTGCTGGTGATGGGCGGAGTTGGCGCCGCGCCCTTTCCGCTGCTCGCCGAGACCCTCACCAACCTTGGCGCTCGCGTGCGTAGCTTTGTCGGAGGTCGTAGTCGCGAGAACCTGCTGTGCTTGGACGATTTCGTGGAGATGGACATCCCCGTGCATACCGCCACCGACGACGGCTCGGCCGGGCACCACGGATTTGTCACCGGTGCGCTCGAGGCACATCTGGGGCTCGCCGCAGGGAGTCCGCGCATTTACTCCTGTGGCCCCACGCCGATGATGCGAGCGGTCGACGAAGTGGCGGCTCGTCACGGCTGTGATCACCAAGTTAGCCTCGAGGCACCGATGGCCTGTGGGATCGGCGTGTGCCTGTCGTGTGTCGTTCCAGTCGAGCGCGGTGACGCAAGGGTCTACGAGCGCATCTGTCGTGAGGGTCCGGTGTTTGACGCGGCCACGTTGGGCTGGCGATGAGCGATTCGAACGGGTCGGTCGATCTCGCCGTCACGGTCGGCGACATCGAGCTGAGCAACCCGATCCTGCTGGCCTCCGGAACGGTGGGATACGGCGAAGAGTTGGGCGAGCTCATCGATCTGAGCCGGCTCGGTGGAATCGTTGTCAAGGGTTTGTCGCTCGAGCCCGAGCGCGGCAACGTGCCCCAGCGAATCGCCGAAGTTCCGGGCGGCATGCTCAACTCCATTGGCTTGCAGAACGTCGGGGCGGACGCTTTCGTGCGCCGCAAACTGCCCTTCCTCAGACAGCTCGACCTGAAGGTGATCGCCAACATCTGGGGCCGGACGGTGGAGGAGTACGTGGGTGTCGCCACCCGCCTGGATGCCGCCGACGGTGTGGATGCGCTCGAGCTCAACGTCTCGTGCCCGAACATCAAGGAAGGGGGCATTAGCTTCGGGACCGACCCCGTACAGATCCACGCGGTCACAGCTGCCGTCCGTGCCGCCACCGACAAGCCTCTCTGGGTGAAGCTTGCGCCCGGTGTGACGGACATCGGTGTGATGGCCCTCGCGGCCGAGGAAGCCGGCGCCGACGCGCTTTCGGTGGCCAATACCATCCGGGGGATGGCTGTCCACGTAGGACACCGTAGGCCGCTCCTGGCCACGATTTACGGTGGGCTTTCCGGGCCTTCCCTGTTTCCTATCGTCTTATATTTACTTTACGAGGTATCTCTTGTCTCGTCATTGCCTTTGATAGGTATCGGTGGTGTATCTGAGCTTGATCATGTGCTCCAGTATCTCATCACGGGCGCAACGGCAGTTCAGATCGGCACGGCGAATTTCTACGACCCGATGGCGTCACAGCGTTTGGTCGACGAACTGGCGAGATGGTGTTGCGATGAAGAGATTCCCACGGTACGCGAAGTCATCGGCTCCTTGCAGGTCGGCGAGCCGTGAGGGCGCTTCGCGCGGATCACGCCGACTGCTGGCAGCGCTCGCAATCGGCATGTTGGTGATCGCGGCAAGCGGTTGCACGGCGCAGCTCCGTCCCACGGTTCGGCCCGGATCGCGCGCTTCGGTAATGGTCGCATCTTGGTATGGACAGAAGTACCATGGCCGCCAGACGGCGAGCGGTGCCGTCTTCGATATGTACGCGCTGACAGCGGCGCACAAGTCGCTGCCGTTCGGGACGCGACTCCGAGTTACGCACCCGGGCAACCGGCGCTCGGTGGTGGTGGAGATCAACGATCGTGGACCGTTCATCAAGGGCCGTGACTTGGATCTGTCTCTGGGCGCGGCGCGGGCCCTGGTGATGGTCGACGAGGGAGTCGCTCGGGTGCACATCGAGCGAATGAATTGAGCCGGCCGCGACTGGTCGTCGCGCTCGATGTCCCCGACGCAGAGCGCGCGCTCCAGGTTGCGGCAGCGCTGTACGGACACGCCGACGTACTCAAGGTCGGTCTGCAACTATTCATCGCTCAAGGGCCGCCCCTGGTGCGCCAGCTGATGTCGATGGGATGGGGGATCTTCCTCGACCTCAAGATTCACGACATCCCGGCAACCGCCGCCGGTGCGGTGCGGTCAGCTGCCGAACTCGGGGTGGAGTTGCTCACCCTGCACACGACCGGCGGGCGCAAGATGCTCGAGGCGGCGGTGGCGGCGCGCCCCACGCAGCAGGCGCCGCGACTGCTGGGCGTCACGTTGCTTACCAGCCTGTCGGCCGAGGATCTGCCCGCCGTCGGCGTCCACGACGACCCGGCCTCGGTGGTCGCACGACGCTGCCAGCTGGCCCACGATAGCGGTTGTGACGGTGTGGTAGCCTCAGTTCGAGAGGCAGCCGCGATTCGCGCGCGGTGGGGCTCGCAGTTTCTCGTCGTGACACCCGGAATTCGCCCGGTCGGCGCCGACGCACACGATCAGGCGCGCGTCGCAACCCCATCGGCAGCGGTGGCCGCCGGTGCCGACTACCTCGTCGTCGGGCGCCCGATTCTGCAAGCCGACGACCCGGCGGCGGCGGCGGCGGCGATTCGTGCGTCGATGGAGTCACCCACAGGTGCAAATTGATTGCAGCAGCAGCAAATCGCAGCCCCAGCGGGAAGACGACACGCTAGCTCCGCTAGAGAAACGAATCGCCTATCGATTCGATGACCGCTCGCTGCTGATTCGCGCGCTGACCCACCGTTCGTATGCCAACGAGCAAGGCGGCGGTGGCGAGGACAACGAGGTCCTGGAGTTTCTCGGCGACGCGGTGTTGGGGCTGATTGTCAGTGACCTCCTGTGCCGCCGGCATCCGTCGCTCAACGAAGGGCAAATGTCCAAGCTCAAGTCGTTCCTGGTATCGGCGGAGACGCTCGCCAAGCTTGCCGATGAGCTGGGACTGGGGCAGTTCGTTTTCCTGGGTCGCGGCGAAGAGAAGACAGCAGGCCGTACCAAGAGCTCGATCTTGGCAAATACCTTCGAGGCGCTGATAGCGGCGCTCTACTTGGATGGCGGACTCGACGGCGCTTCGGCGTTCGTCCTCGCGCAAGTCGAGCCGCTCATCGGCGTGGCCGTTCATCGGGCGCCGCCTACAGGCGACTACAAGTCGGCGCTCCAGGAACACGTGCAATCGGTGGGGCTGCCTCCGCCGTCATACGAGGTTGTCGGCGAGGAGGGCCCGGACCACCAAAAGACGTTCAGCGTCCAGGTCACGTCCGGCGACGATCAGCGGGCGCTGGGGCAAGGCACTACCAAGAAGCGCGCCGAACAGCTGGCGGCCAAGGTGCTGCTGGAGTCGCTCTTGAAGCAGTCAGCCGCCGCGGCGGAATAGCTGCTCTTCGCGCCCCACAATAGAGCTACGACCAACTATTTGTGGGGCGCAGCACTAGGCCCGCCACACTTCCACCACGGCCTGCTAGGTGATGGCAGCCTCGGCACCGCCAGCCTGCTGGCGGGTGATCCAGCCACCTCCCAGCAGAACGTCGCCGTCATAGAACGCCACGCCTTGGCCGGGGGCGATGCCGCGTTGCGGCTGTCTGAAGTCAACTTGGTAGCCGCCCTCGTACACCGGCGTGATGATGGCCTCGGCTTCCGCGTGTCGGTGGCGGATGCGCGCGCTGACTCTCAAGGGGGAGGCTGGGGCTTCGATCGCCAGCCAGTTGCAGCGCTCAGCCAGCAGGGTGGCGCTCTCGAGCTCTTCGGGCGGCCCCACCGTTACGCTCTCGGCTTCGGCGCTGATGTCGAGCACGTACAGCCGGCTGCTCGCGGCGATGCCCAGCCCTCGCCGCTGGCCGATCGTGAAGCGATGCAGGCCTTTGGTGTGCCCGAGCGAACGGCCTTGGACATCGCGTATGGCGATGGGCCTGTCCGATGCATCGGGTCGGTGCCGCTCGACGAAGGCGTTCTTGTCGCCGTCGGGAATGAAGCAAAGCTCATAGCTCTCAGGTTTATCGGCGACGCGCAAACCCAGTTGCCGTGCCGCCTCGCGGACCTCATCCTTGTTGAGATCTCCGATGGGGAAGCGAACGTCGCGGAGCTGCCCGGCGGGCACGTCGAACAGGAAATAGGACTGGTCCTTGTCGGCATCGACTCCCTTGCGCAGCAACGGTCGGCCCGAGCGCTCGCTGAGCCGGGCATAGTGCCCGGTTGCCAGCGATTCGGCGCCGAGGCTGCGCGCCAGCCGTTGCAATAATCCGAACTTCATCCTGCGGTTGCAACGAATGCACGGACTCGGAGTTTCGCCGGCGGCGTAGGCGTCGAGGAATGGCTCGACGACTTCCGCCTGGAACGCCTCGGTATGGTCGAACACGTAGTGCGGGAAGTCGAGCTGCGCCGCCACCGCCCGGGCATCGGCAATGTCGGCCGGAGAACAGCACCGCCCCAGTCCGCGCGTGCTGTTGAAGTCGCCGTAGTCCCACAGCTGCAGCGTCAGGCCGACAACCTCGTGCCCTTGCCGACGCAGGATCGCGGCGGCTGCGCTTGAATCTACGCCGCCGCTCATCGCCACGGCGATGCGCCCCATCTCAGACACCCGCCGCGGGCAGACTGCCCTCGGTTGCGGCCACGACGCAGCGGGCGATGCGCCCCCCGAGACCCGACGTTTGCCGGTCGTCGGTGCCGTATCCCATGGACAGCCGTAGCGCTCCGGTCTGGTAGCGGCGCGGAAGGTCGAGTGCCTCCAGCACATGCGAGCCGTGGGCGACCCCACTGGCGCACGCCGACCCGGCCGACGCCGCGATGTTCTCCAGGTCCAGGCAAGCCACCAGCAAGTCTCCCGGACATTCGGCAAAGCAAATGTGGATCGTATTCGGCAGCCTTGGCGCGGTGGGCACCGTCAGGCGCGCCTCCGGCACCAGGTCGACGATCTCGGCGGCGAGCTTGCTGGCGAGCGCGCCGACGCGCGCAGCTTCCACTCGATGCCGCGCGCGGGCACGCTCACAGGCGGCGCCAAAGCCTGCGATCAGCGCGGTGGGCTCGGTGCCGGCGCGTCGTCCCCGCTGCTGCCCTCCGCCTCGCAGCACCGGAGTGAGATCCAGCGGCTGGCGCAACACGAGGGCGCCGATGCCGGGCGGTCCGCCGATCTTGTGGCCTGACAGGCTCACCATGTCTACCTCCTCGAGGAGCTCGTCGAGATCCAGCCATGCGGCGGCCTGTACTGCGTCGCAATGTAGGCGGACGCTGTGGCGACGGGCGAGTGCCGCGACCTCGCGCACCGGCTGGATGGTTCCGGTCTCGTTGTTGGCCGCCATGATCGACACCAGCACGGTATCGTCGCGCAGTGCTTCGGCAACCGCATCCGGGTCAACACGGCCCTCAGCGTCGACCGGCACTCGGGTAGTCTGCACTCCGAACGCGGCGAGAGCTTCGGTGGGCTCCAGTACGGCCGGATGTTCGATCGCCGAAACCACCAGGTGTCCTTGCGGGGGCCATCCCAACAGCCCCGTCAAGGCCAGATTGTCGGCCTCGGTTCCGCCGCTGGTGAACACCACTTCGTGGCCTCCACATAGCTCCAGAACCTGATGAGAGGCCGATTCCACTGCGGCGCGCGCCCGCTGACCGTCACGATGGACGCTCGCCGGGTTGGCAGCGGTTTCGACGAGCCAGGGCTCCATGGCCCCTCTGACCTCGGCGGCCAAGGGCGCTGTGGCGTTGTAGTCGAGATACACGCGCGATCCGTCCATGCAGTGAGCATGCCACGGCTATTCGGGGCGCAAAAGACGGCCCGCGCCACTGGACGCTCGCGTGGTAGCCTCATTCGCCGACGTCCGTTGACGTCCGTTGACGTCCCGCCGACTCCCGCAAAGCCCTCCGCGAGGTTGGAGCCCATGTCCGAGTTCGAGGCGCTCGACTTTTATGCTCTGGACGAGCTTCTGTCCGACGAGCAGAAGCTCGTCCGCGACACGGTCCGGAGATTCGTCTCCGATCGCTGCCTGCCGATCATCGAGGAGTATCAGGCAAGAGGGGAATTCCCGACGGAGTTGATCGAGCCCCTCGCCGGGCTCGACCTGCTCGGGGCCAATCTGCCCGAGGAGTATGGCTGTGCCGGGCTCAAGAGCAGCACCTACGGTCTCATCATGCAGGAGCTCGAGCGCGGTGACTCGGGGATCCGATCCTTCGTCTCGGTGCAGGGCGCACTGTGCATGTATCCGATCTTCGAATTCGGTTCTGAGGAGCAGCGGCGCCGCTGGCTGCCGGATATGGCAACGGCGAAGGTGATCGGCTGTTTCGGTCTCACCGAGCCCGACGCCGGCTCCGATCCAGCCGCCATGCGCACGCGCGCCGTGCGCGACGGCGGCGAATGGGTGCTCAATGGCGTCAAGATGTGGATCACCAACGGCACAATGGCCCATCTGGCGATCATCTGGGCCGCCACGGATGAGGGCATTCGCGGGTTCATCGTGCCCACCGACACGCCGGGTTTCCAGGCGCTCCACGTGAAAGGCAAATACTCGCTGCGCGCCTCCGACACGGCCGAGCTCGTGCTTGACGACGTCCGGTTGTCGGCGGACGCCTTGTTGCCCCGGTCCGGCGGCCTCAAGTCGCCGCTCATGTGCTTGAGCCAGGCGCGCTTCGGGATATCCTGGGGCGTCGTCGGAGCGGCGCAGGCTTGCTTCGACGAGGCGCTGCGCTATGCCGGAAATCGCATCGTCTTCGACTCGCCGATCGCGTCGAAGCAGCTGATACAGGAGTTGCTCGCCGAGATGGCGTCAGAGATAACCCAGGCTCAGTTACTGTGCTGGCGCCTGGGACAGCTCAAGGACGCCGGTAAGGCCAAGCCTGCTCAGATCTCGATGGCGAAGCGCAACAACGTGCGTATGGCATTGGAGACTGCCCGACGCTGCCGTGAGATCTTGGGTGCTAACGGTATCCTCGATGAGTATCAGGTGTTCCGTCATCTAGTGAACCTGGAGACCGTATATACCTACGAAGGAACCCATCAGGTGCACACTCTGATTCTCGGGCAGGCGCTCACCGGGCTATCGGCATTTTGATCGCGGTCGAGTGTCCTGACTCAGGACACTCGACGCATGGGTTAGCCTCGAACATCGTTGACCCTGTTGGTGCGCCATTGCTACAGTCCCTCTAGTCACGGCTTTGGTGCCAAGGCAACGACGCGGGTATAGCTCAGCTGGTAGAGCGTCGGCTTCCCAAGCCGAAGGCCACGGGTTCGAGCCCCGTTACCCGCTCTCGACTTCCACTACCTCCGTCTCACGGTAGCCAACAACTGCTGCCGCTAACTACCGAGGACTCCATGTCGGACAAGGCGAGCGGAACGCGCTCCTACCTCGGCCCGGGCTGTGTTTTCGAAGGCGACATCCGCGGTAGTGGATCGCTCGAATGCCATGGCAGCCTCACCGGCACCGTGACCTTGGATGGTGACGTAGTGATCGGTGAGCGTGGCCGCGCCAAGGGTGCGTTGTGCGGTGGCCGAATTGCCGTTGACGGCTGCTTGGACGGCGATGCCAGCGGCCTGCAGAAGGTCGAGGTAGGGGCCACGGGTCAGGTCACTGGTGATATTCGCGCCCCTTCGGTGGCCTTCGCGGAGGGAGCGGTCTTCGAGGGCAACGTGGAGATGCGGGCTACCAACAAGGCGATGAAAGAAGCGTCGGAATGAAGGTCGGCGCGGTCACGGAGATCAAGCCCCAGGAGAGCCGGGTGGGCTTGGTGCCAGCCGGCGTACGACTGGTCGTCGCGGCCGGCGCCGAGGTGCTAGTCGAAGCCGGCGCGGGGCTCGGGAGTGGCCTGCCCGATGAGCAGTACGCGGCCGCCGGTGCGCGGCTCGTCGATAGCGCTGAGGAGGTCTGGGCGGAGGCCGATCTCATCGTCAAGGTCAAGGAACCGATGCCGGCAGAGTACGTGTACCTGCGCCCCGGCCTCGTCCTGTACACCTACTTGCACCTGGCGCCATTGCCGGAGCTGACCGAAGCCCTGCTCGACAATCAGGTCACCGGTATCGCCTACGAGACGGTTGAGCTACCCGACGGATCGCTGCCCTTGCTCGTGCCGATGAGCGAGATCGCCGGACGGATGTCAGTGCAGGTTGGCGCCCACTTCCTGGAGAAGGCCTACGGCGGTCGAGGCGTGCTGTTGGGCGGCGTACCAGGGGTGAACCCTGCCGACGTGGTCGTGATCGGCGGCGGTATCGTTGGCCGTAACGCTGCACGCGTCGCCTACGGGATGGGGGCGCATGTCACCGTCCTCGACACCGACCCTCGTGCGCTGCAGTACATCGACGATGTCTTCGGCGGCCACGTCAACACCATCATGTCCCAGACAACGACGGTCGAGGCGTGGTGCCTACGTGCCGATCTGCTGGTGGGAGCGGTGCTGATTGCCGGCGCAGCGGCGCCCAGCGTCGTCTCGGGCGAAGTCGTATCCAAGATGAAGGATGGGGCGGTCATCGTCGACGTGGCCGTGGATCAGGGAGGCTGCATCGAGACGACGCGCGCCACCACGCATCGCGAGCCCACCTTCCTGGTGGATGGAGTTGTGCACTACGGGGTGACCAATATGCCGGGGGCGGTACCGCGGACTTCTACCTTCGGGCTCACCAACGTGACGGCTCCGTACTTGGCAAAGCTCGTCGGCAGCGGCGTCGAGGGTGCCTTGCGCGAAGATGCGGCGCTGGCGCTGGGTGTCAATACTCACCGGGGGCATGTTACCTGTGCTCCGGTAGCTGCCTCGCAAGGGCGCGCGCATACGCCGCTGGGCGAGCTGCTCTGACCGGCCAGAGCGCAGCTGAATGAGCTCTGAACGTCGTCCGGCGCAACTCCGGATACTGCTCGATGGAGAGCTCCCCGGGGCCACCAATATGGCGATCGACGACGTTCTATTGGCCGGCTCCTCACCGTATGAGTACAGCATGCGCTGGTACGCCTGGGCTCGTCCGACTGTGTCGCTCGGCTATGCGCAGCGCTGGCGCGACGGGTTTGACCGCCGATGCGCCGGCCGTCTGGGTGTCGATTTGGTTCGGCGCCGCACCGGCGGACGTGCCGTGCTTCACGCCGGCGAGCTTGCCTATGCGCTCGCCGGCCCCGCCGCGACGGGCCCGTTCGCGGACGGCATCTTGCCGACCTATCAGGTGATCGCCGCCGGTTTGGTGGCCGGGCTGGTGCGCCTTGGTGCGGATGTCCAACTGGAGCGAACCCGTGGACGCCGTCGCCGTGACGAGCCCGGCGCCTGTTTCGCGGCCCGCGCCATGCACGAGGTGATAGGCGATAGGCGCAAGTTGCTCGGCAGCGCCCAGCGCCGGGAGGCCGGCCGCGTGCTGCAACATGGCTCCCTGCCGCTTCTGCCGCCCGATGCGGCTCTGTGGGGTGTGCTTGGCGACAGCGGTGCGGGCGCGGCGCGCCAATCGGTCGGTCTTTACGAGTTGCTTGTCGACCGGCCGAGTCGGCGAACCATTGCCAGTACCCTGTCGGAGGCGGTTGCCGAGGCCCTCGGCCTGACGCCGCGGCTCGGCTCGCTGAGCCGAGCCGAGCGGGTTGCCGAGGTTCGCCAGCGGAGGCTCTACAACGACAGCCGGCATACCCTTCGTCGCTGATCATCCGCCGTGCTGACGCCGACAGCGGCATGCTATTCTGGCTCCAGAGGGGTTGCGAGGGCGCGGAACCTGAAAGGCACGTTGGGTTTGGGCGTGCAGACGCCATCGCCGGTGCCGATCCCCGTCAAGGTCGCGTGGCCCGGCGTTACCTCCGAGGGCGCAAGGTGGAATGAGCAAAATCATCCGGCGCCAAGCTCGCCGCGAGGGAGTTACCCTCGGCCGCGCGGTGGTTCTCGCCGTCGCGCTACACCTGCTGCTCGGCTTGGTGGTGACCTTGTGGCCTTGGCTGCTGCTTCCGACCCCGGCATCTGCCGCGCCGGAGCCGCCGCCGCTGCAGTTCACCTTCGTGGATACTCCGGAGACCGAGCCGCCGCCCGAGCCGTCCGACGCCTCGGCGCTGTCGGATATCGATCGCGTCGCGGCGGATACTTCGCCGCGCGATGACCAGCCGCTGCCGTTCTCGGAAGGCAACACGTCCGCGCAGGTCCTTCGGGCTGCTTCGATACCGATCGAGACGCCGCCGGCCGAGTCGCAGCCCCCGGCACCCGAACCTCAGCCAGCTCGTCCAGAGGAACGTCGCGAGGCCCCTGACCGCGTCGCCGATGTGTCCGAGGAAGCGCCTGAGCCATCCGATACCGAAGTCGCCGAAGCGGCGGAGACCGAGTCAGTCGAAGAGTCATCTGAGACTGTCGAGGATGCTGTCCAGCCGGCGACCGTCCCGCGTCGCCGACCGAGCCTGAGAAGCCAGCTCACCAGGATGGAGTCGTTCGTTGATCCGCAGGTCTATGATAATCGCCAGGGTGGCGTAGATAACTCACGGGAGCTCGCCCAGTTCGATACACGCGGTTACGATCTCGGCGCCTACCTGAACGAGGTGCTCAGACGCATCGAAGGTCACTGGCGAGGCAACATGCCGCCGCTGATCCGTACCGGAATCTCCGGCGCCACGTTCGTGGCCTTGTCGATACGTCGACAGACCGACGCCAACGGCGACGAGGTGGCGCGGCTGGTGATCGAGCGAAGCTGGCCCTCGGGTCAGCCCGCCTACGACGCCGGCGCCCAGTTCGCGCTGCAGCTATCGGATCCGCTGCCGCCGATTCCGGATTACTATCCGTACGACGATATCAGCGGCCGCCTGGGGTTCCTCTACAACATGGCAACGGCGGACGTGGAGTTTCCTGACCAGCGGTAGCGCCACCGCTACCAGACGGGAGTCGATTCACGCATGATCGAGGTGTTGCAGAGCGGCGGACCGGTGATGATCCCGCTGGGGTTTTGCTCGGTGCTCGCGCTGGCCATCATAGGCGAGCGATTTTGGAATCTCCGCGAAGACAAGGTGCTTCCGCCCACCGAGGTGGCGCATATTCACCAGCTGATTGATCGGGGCGAGTTCGTCCGCGCCGAGGAGTACGCCGCAAGCCGGCCGGGTCCGTTGAACAACATCCTCCTCCCAGCGTTGCAATCACGGAACGAGTCAAGGGAGTACGTTCGCGACGTCGTTCGCGATGCCGGGCGCCAGGAGGTTCCGGACCTCGAGCGCTATCTGGGTATTCTTGGAACGGTCGCCAGTATCTCGCCGCTGCTCGGGCTGCTCGGGACGGTGCTGGGCATGATCCAGGTATTCTCGATCATCTCTCTACAGGGTGTGGGTCAGGCCACCGCTCTGTCGGGGGGCATTTCCGAAGCAATGATCACCACAGCTACCGGGCTGGCAATCGCGATTCCGGCGCTCGCCGGCTACAACTACTACGTCGGTAAGGCCGAGAGCATGGTGCTGGAGATGGAGCGCCTGGTGCTGGCAATGGTCAAGTTGATCGCCGAGCGCCGGATTCCTGGAAACTCGGGCGACGACCTGTCGTGATCAGCGCGATTCGTGGGCGGCGCCACGCCAAGCGCAGCGCGGGCCGATAGCTGATGTTTGTGGAGACACGGAATCGGCAGCGCCGTGCCAGCGTCGACATGTCGCCGTTGATCGACGTGGTGTTCTTGCTGTTGATCTTCTTCGCGGTGACCACGACGTTTCTCGAGCAGTCGGGCATGGAGCTGGAGCTGCCCGAGTCCAGTACCGCGCCCTCCACGACGGCTGAGGCGATTGTCGTCGAGATATCCAGTGGCGGCGAGATCCGCATGGATGGCGAAGCGGTGACCGCCGACACGCTCGAGCAACGGGTCGCGGCGCTCGCCGAGGAGGATCGAGCCAAGATCACCGTACGTGCCGACCGGGCGATCGACCTGGGTACCTGGGTACAGGTGATCGACGCGCTGCGAAAGGGCGGCGCGGAGGGCATCTCGTTGCCCATGGTGCCACTGAGTCAGTGAGCCCCGTTAGCGGGGGCAGCGTCCAGGGCCCGCCGCTGCTCGTGCTTGTCGGGGCGACGGCGGCGGGCAAGTCGACGGTCGCAGAGCAGCTCGCGGAGAGCCTCGCGGGCGAGCTCGTTTCGGCCGATGCGTTGCAGGTATACCGTGGGCTCGATATCGGCACTGCCAAGCCGACCGCCTCGACACGGGCGCGCTACGCGTATCACTGCATCGATTACCTCGAACCGGCGCAACGTTGCTCGGCGGGCGCCTACGCGGCGACGGCGTGGAGAGCCATCAGCGACGTGCGGGCGCGAGGTAGACAGCCGATCCTGGTGGGTGGCAGCGGCTTCTACGTGCAAGCCGTCGTCGAGGGGCTCGACGAAGCTCCGGCGAGCGATCCAACATGGCGAGCGGCGCTGCGACGGATCAGCGAGCGCAGCGGCATCGAGTCGCTGCACGCCGCGCTGCATCGCCTCGACCCTGACTGGGCGGCGAAGCTCGGTAGCCGTGACGCGCAACGGATCCTCCGCGCCTTGGAGGTGATCCTGCGAACTGGTCGCCGCATGAGCGAGCTGACCGAGTCCGATGCCTCGGCACCGCCAGGGGCGCGCGGCGCAGCCTGGCTCGGCGTCAGCTGGCCGCGCGCGCTCCTGTACGAGCGCATCGAGCGCCGTGTGGACGAGATGTTGGCGAGCGGCTGGGTCGACGAGGTCGAGGGGCTGCTCGGCGCGGGAGTGCCGACCGATGCTCACGCTTTGCAGGCCATCGGGTATCGTCAGCTGGCGCGTGTTTGTAGGGGGGAGATCGACCTCGGCGCAGCCCGGGACGAGATCGTGCGCGCTACGCGGCGCTATGCCAAGCGACAGCTCGCTTGGTACCGGCGCTGGCCGCAGATCCAATGGCTCGACTATCAAGCCGGCGAGGATCCCCGAGGCGAGGCGGAACGAGCGCGCGCCACGCGCTTGGCCCGCCAGCTGCTGACCGATGCAGCGTGGGCTGCCGGCGAAAGCGATGTTGCTGCGCGGCAGCCCGAGAGTCACAATGGATGCGATGAACGGACGTAGGCGATCTGCAGCGGTGGCTCTCTGGGCTGCCGTCGTGCTCACCGGCTGCGCTGCCACGACGGCGGCACCAGCGTCGCGGCCAAGCGCCGCTAGCATGCTCGATCCGGCGCGAGTACCGCCGCCCCCGGCAGCTGCCTCCGTAGCGCAGAGCGTGGCGTGGGGCGCCGTACGAGACACACCGGCGGTTGGCGCACTGGTAGGGCTTGCGCCTGAAGAAGCGACGAGTCCGATCGGCAGGACGGTGGCGGGGTTCGCGGCGCTGCGACAGGGGGATCTTGCGGCGGCGCGCGACGCCTTCGGCCTGGCACTCGGTGCGCAAGCAGGGCTCGCCGAGGCGGCATACGGCATGGGTTTGATTGCGGTGCTGCAGCATCGTCCCGACCTGGCGCGCGGCTGGTTCGAGACGGCGCTGGAGGCGGATCCGGGTCTGACGCGTGCCGTTCTAGAGCTTCGGCAGGTCAGGCTGGTCGAGGTGGGCCCGTTGCTGATGCGTGCCGAGCTGGCAGCGGCCGGCGGCGATGCCGAGGCCGCCGAAGCCGCCTATGAGGAGGCCAGTGCCGCGGCACCCGAGTTAGAGGGCCCGTATCTCCGTATCGCTGCTCTACGGCAGGAGCAGGGCGATGTCAAGGCGGCGATACGGGTGCTCAGCGACGCCCGCCGCCGCACCGGCGACGGCCTGTTGATTCTCGAAAGGCTCGGAGTGCTCTATCGTGCGGCGCAGCGCTACGCCGACTCGAACGATATCTTCCAGCGGCTTGCCGATGCGCGCCCCGACGACCCGCGCATTGCCGAGTTGGCGCGGGAAGCCCGCGATCTGTACGAAGGGGACTCGCTGCCGGCGGAATACCGTGAATTGGCGGCGAAGCCGGTCATCACCCGAGAGGAGCTCGCCGCACTGCTTGCCATCAACCTGGAGATGCTCGAAGGGCGTGCTGGTGAGCGGCGCGGCGTGATCGTCTCAGACATCGGGTCACGTTGGTCGACCCCCTTCGTGCAACGTATGGTGTCCTGGGGAGTTCTCGACGTTTATCAGAACAATGATTTCTTCCCGCAGATGCGGGTGCGTCGCAGCATGTTGGTGGAGGCCTGCTACCGAGTGCTGGAGTTGGTCGGCGTGGCCGCCGATGCTCCGCGTCCGCGACTCGACGATCCTCCACCGGAGCACTTGCTGTATCGACCCGTGCAAGCCGTGGTCGGGCTGCGCATCCTGACGGCCGACGACGACGGCGCCTTCGATCTGCTGGCGTTGGTATCGGGAGCCGAGGCCGTCGAGGCGGTGGAGCGTCTTACTGCCGTGGTGCGCAGGAGCGCCGACTAGTGTCCCGAGTCAGGACACTAGCAGGCCGTGGTGGAAGCTCGGCCGCCGCATGACCGTTTGCGCGTGAAGATTGCGAGGTCTACGATCAGCCTGCCCAGGAGGGACGAAACCGTGACCGGCTCGCTAGACGAAATCTCTTTGGACGGACCCGCCGCGGGCGACGCGGAGGAGGCCGCAGTGCCGGACGCGCTCGCCTGCAATGACCCCGTAGCACCGCTGCGCAGGGTGCCTGGTTGCGTCCTCGCGTGGGCCGTGCCGGGGGCCGGCCACATGGTGCTCGGTCGCTGGGGGCGTGGACTCCTGTTCGGATCCCTAGTGCTCGCTCTGCTGGTTGGTGGGATCGCGCTCGAGGGCAAGGTGTACAAGCCGATTCCCGGCGAGCCGCTTACCTACCTCGCGGCGCTTGGCGCCGCTGGTGTGGGTATCCCGTTCGCCATCGCCCATGCTATCGGCTGGGCCGACGGCAACCTCGAGGGCGCGTACTTCGAATACGGCAACACGTTTACGCTCGTTGCGGGGCTGCTCAACCTGCTTGTGGTGCTCGATGCTTTCGACGTCGCGATCGGACGACGCTAGCAGGCCGTGGTGAAAGTGTGGTCGGCCTGGCGACAGGGTCTTGCGAGGCGAAGGCAAGGAGAGAGGAGGAGGAGATGGGTACCCGATCGTTGACGACGAACGACGTAGCATATGCACGCAACCCCCTGTCGCCCGAAGGGTTACGGCGAGTCGGGGCCATCTGCAGTGTTGGCCTTCCTGGACGATGGCTAGGGCATCGCCAACGTCAGGCCGCCTTGCATCTGGCCCCAACTTGCCGTAACCAGACCCACCACACTTCCACCACGGCCTGCTAAGTGATCCACTTCCTGTTCCTGGTGATGTTCTGCTTGGCGGTTGGTCTCGTGCTGGGCGCGATGCTGCGTCACGATCCGCGCGACGCGGCCGAGTTGGCGGGTCGGATCACCGCTGGCATGGTGGGCGTGGCCTACCTGATGTCGTGGCTGATGTATCTCTTGCCACGGTGAGCCCATGACCAGCTGGGCACGCTGGCTACCAGCGGCGGCCGTGGCAAGCGGCATCTTCTGGTTCTCGCACCAGTCGGGTAGTGGTCTTCCGGACACGGGCGTCGACAAGATCCAACACGCGCTGGCGTACGGTGTGCTGGCGCTCGCACTCTGGCACGGGCTCGGGAACAGATTCAGGGTGCCGCGTGTGGCCGCCAGACGCGGCATGATCGCGGCGACCATCGCAGCTCTGTACGGATGGTCTGACGAGTTTCATCAGAGCTTTATTCCCGGCCGCGACGCCTCGCTGTACGATTGGATTGCCGATGTGTTTGGTGCGGTAGTGGTCGTAACGATGCTGGCTTGGGCATCGTTTGCCGGCCTCCGGGGGGTATGGGACAATTGGACTCGGTGAGCGGAGCTAGCCGCACCTCGGTGCTTGACACCAGCCGTGCTGCCGCCGCTGCTGGGGCGCCCTCTCTTCGCTGAATGGGGCCACCGACCGACCGCTCGAGCTTGACTCAGCGTCGCAGCGGCGGGCACATACTCGGCCGCAAAACGAAGGAGAAGCCCGATGAGCCGCGACCTGTGGATCCTGGAGGGCGCGCGCACGCCGATGCGACGCTTTCTCGGTGATTTCGGCCAGACCTCTGCCATCGACCTGTGCAGCGTCGCGGCGAGGGCCGCACTGGAGCGCTCCGGGGTGGCACCGGAAGATGTTCAACATGTCGTTGTCGGCAACGCTATGCAGACGTCGACCGACGCGTTGTACGGGGCGCGCCATGTGGCGCTGAAGGCCGGCATTCCCGACAGCACTCCGGCGGTCACGGTGAATCGCCTTTGTGGCTCGGGTATCCAGTCGATTATCTCCATCGCTCAATTGATCCTCACCGAGGAGATCGATTGCGGCGTTGCTGCTGGCATGGAGAACATGAGCATGGCGCCACATGTGGTGTACGGCGCTCGCCAGGGCTTCCGCCTGGGTGTCGCCGAGATGAAGGACTCGTTGCTCGAGTCTCTGATGGATCCGTACTGTGGCTGCACGATGTCGATGACGTCCGACAACTTGGCGCGAAAGTACGGCATCACCCGCGAGCAGCAGGATGAGTTCGCGCTACAGAGCCAGCACAAGGCGCACGCCGCCCAGCAGGCAGGCCGGCTGGCTGAGGAGATCGTTCCGGTAGAGATCGAGACGCGCGGTAAGTCGACAACGATTGACGCGGACGATCATCTACGTCCGCAGACCACGTTGGAAGACTTGGCTGGGCTTTTGACGGCGTTCGGCCAGGAGTCGTTCGTCAGCGCTGGCAACGCCAGCGGCATGGTCGACGGTGCTGCGGCGTTGGTGGTTGCCGAGGCTGGATGGGCACGCGAGCATGGCCACCGGGTGCTGGGGCGGATCATGTCGTGGGCCACCGTCGGCGTGGATCCCAGCATCATGGGAATCGGGCCTGTGCCGGCAACGCAGATGGCTTTGCAACGTGCCGGCTGGCGGCTCGGCGACGTCGACGTGATCGAGGTCAACGAAGCATTCGCCGGCCAGTACCTCGCTGTGGAGCAGGAGCTCGGCCTTGACCGGGACAAGGTCAACGTGAACGGTGGCGCCATTGCGCTCGGCCATCCTCTCGGGGCCACCGGCACACGGATCACCTATGCCGCGCTGCGTGAGCTTCGACGGCGAGGCGGGGGAAAAGCGCTAGCGACTGCCTGTATCGGCGGCGGTCAGGGGATCGCCATGTGCGTGCAGGCCGATTGACAGCGTGTACCCGGATCAGGAAATGTCAATAGAGAAGGTCGGCGTTGTCGGGTGCGGTCTCATGGGTAGCGGCTCGCAATCAATCTGGAGAGCAAGAGGGGCGGGGGGTATAGGAGTCCCTGGGTGCGAGAGGGCGCTATCGCACGTACGCCCTAGTGAAAATCGAGCGAATCTTCCGGGGTTGGACTGAGCCGGTGGAGACCCCAGGCCCTAGGAGCCCCAGATTCGCAGGGCAGCTTATGAACTGCACCAGTACGAGACTCCCCCCTCCATCTGGCAGCGTCGAGGGGCTCACCGGTCTCCTATGGATCGATCTCCACGACCATCTCGATCATGACCGCGTCATTAAACGGCAAGGACGCCATCCCGACGGCCGCTCGGGCGTGCCGTCCGCGGGCGCCGAAGACCTCGATCAGCAGGTCCGATGCGCCGTTGATCACCTCGGGTTGCCGA
>Ga0315339_1001209_pt1 | contig 24387 bp, 20 predicted proteins | sample ASW17metaG_FD_204514 | JGI IMG/M metagenome (GOLD analysis project Ga0315339, IMG submission 204514) | Ammonia-oxidizing marine archaeal communities from Pacific Ocean, United States - ASW #17 | ecosystem: Environmental > Aquatic > Marine > Oceanic | place: USA: California | collected 2016-12-05
AACCGTGTTCGTCAAAGTGCAGCCCGCGGTGAGTTGCCGGCACTCGAATTGCTGGAGGGTTTATTTCTTCTTGCTGCAGGCGCATTGTTACTCACACCGGGGTTTTTTACGGATATCGTGGGGTTTGCGTGCTTGACGCCGCCACTCCGACGGTCGCTAATCCGGTTGGCTGTCCGGCGGTTTGGTCCGATCCATCCGGGATCGACCTCCGTGAATTCCAGCCCAGGTAAATCCAGTATTGAAACCGATTATCACCGGCTGGATGATTGAGTGGCAATGGCCCACTTGACAGGGAGCTGAAACCAGCTATCATTAGCACTCAATAGAGGCGAGTGCTAGCTGTACCGCATACTCGCCCCTTTGTTGTCATCCATCAATACTTTAGGAGATTTAGGTAATGAAGATTCGACCGCTTCACGACCGCGTCGTTGTGCGACGACTCGAAGAAGAGCGTACGAGCGCCGGCGGAATCGTGATTCCCGATAGTGCTGCGGAAAAACCGATGACGGGCGAAGTTTTGTCGACCGGCAACGGTAAGGTTCAGGAGAACGGCGAACGGCAGTCACTGGACGTCAAAGCAGGAGATAAGGTGCTTTTTGGCAAGTACTCCGGTACCGAGGTAAAAGTCGACGGTGAAGAAGTTTTAGTCATGCGTGAGGACGACATAATGGGAGTTATCGAAGGTTAAGCCTGTCGATCACTCGGACCGTTGAACATCAACACTGATTTATATCTATAAAGGAATACAGTAATGTCAGCTAAAGAAGTTAAATTCGGCGAAGCAGCCCGCGCAGCGAAGTTGCGGGGTGTAAATGTCCTGGCCGACGCCGTCAAGGTGACGCTCGGGCCTAAGGGAAGAAACGTAGTACTCGACAAATCGTTTGGCGCACCCACCGTCACTAAAGACGGGGTTTCTGTCGCCAAGGAAATTGAACTAAAAGACAAGTTTGAAAATATGGGGGCACAGATGGTTAAAGAGGTAGCCTCCAAGACATCGGACGTGGCCGGTGACGGCACCACGACAGCCACCGTGTTGGCGCAGTCTATGCTGCGTGAAGGTCTAAAAGCCGTCGCTGCGGGTATGAACCCAATGGACTTAAAGCGTGGTATCGACAAGGCGGTCGTCGCGACCGTTGATGCGCTTCAGAGTCTCTCCAAGCCTTGTGCGGATCATAAAGAAATCGCGCAGGTGGGTACCGTGTCCGCGAATTCTGATGATTCCGTCGGCAGCATCATTGCCGAATCTATGGAAAAGGTTGGTAAGGAAGGTGTAATTACCGTTGAAGAAGGCAAGACTCTGGAAAATGAACTTGAGGTGGTCGAAGGAATGCAGTTTGATCGTGGATACCTCTCGCCTTATTTCATTAATGATCAGGACGCGATGTCGGCTGATATGGAAAATCCGATGATTCTGATTCACGATAAGAAGATCTCAAATATCCGGGACATGCTGCCGATGCTTGAGGCGACTGCCAAAGCCGGGCGGCCGTTGCTGATCATCGCTGAAGATGTTGATGGCGAAGCGCTGGCGACTCTGGTCGTGAACAATATTCGCGGGATCGTTAAGGTCTGTGCTGTCAAGGCGCCAGGGTTCGGCGATCGACGTAAAGCGATGTTGCAGGATCTTGCAATTCTGACCGGTGGGCAGGTAATCTCCGAAGAAGTCGGGATGAGCCTCGAAGCTGCCAGTATCGATGATCTGGGTAGTGCCAAACGCGTGCAGATCACCAAGGAAAATACCACAGTGATCGACGGTGCCGGCGCCAAGGCCGATATCGAAGGCCGGGTCAATCAGATCCGTGTCCAGATCGATGAAGCCACCTCGGATTACGACAAAGAGAAGATGCAAGAGCGCGTCGCCAAGCTTGCCGGCGGGGTCGCCGTAATCAAGGTCGGTGCGGCAACCGAGATTGAGATGAAAGAGAAGAAGGCCCGCGTCGAAGACGCGTTGCATTCAACCCGTGCCGCAGTAGAAGAAGGCGTGGTTCCTGGCGGAGGGGTAGCCTTTGTACGGTGTCTGGATGTGCTCGAAGGTGTTAAGGGCGACAATACTGATCAGGATGTCGGCGTCAGTATCGTCAAGCGCGCTATCGAGGAACCACTGCGTCAGATCGTGGCCAATGCCGGGGCAGAAGGCTCTGTTGTCTTGAACAATGTTGCTGGTAAAGACGGTAACTACGGTTACAACGCAGGTACCGGGGAATATGGCGATATGATTGAGATGGGTATCCTGGATCCGACCAAGGTCACTCGGGCGGCACTTCAGAATGCAGCTTCGATTACTGGTCTTATGATCACGAGCGAAGCAATGGTTGCTGAAGTACCCGAAGACAAACCGGCGATGCCACCGATGCCAGGTGGCGGTATGGACGGTATGGGCGGTATGGGCGGTATGATGTAAGCTGCCAGGCATAGCGCAAGTTGTATCTAGAGGGCCCCGATAATTCGGGGCCCTCTTTATTTTGGCGCACTTTATGCGGGCTTTCGTTCTAGACGATAGTAATCAGCGCATCCAGCACATCATTGGGCCGTTCCATCATCAGCGAGTGGCCCGTACCCTCAAGCAACTCGACACGCGCGCCCGTTATCACTTTGGCCAATTCTTTGCCAGCTCTGGCAGGTGTCATGATGTCACGGGTTCCCAAGATAAATAGGGTTGGACACCGTACAGCCTCGGCGTTCACCACCCCGGTGTCATAGCAATTACAGGCTGCAAGGCCGGCATGAATGACATCGTTGTCTGAATTCTCAAGCAGTCGCAGGGTGCCGCCGACCATCCACATTCCGGGGTTCTCATTGCCACCGAGTTGAGCCGCTTTGCTGTAACCCCAATAGGTCAGCATGTCGATCGCAGCGTGGTCGTTTTGTGCAGCACTGCTCAGAAGGGACTTGTGGACCGCCATCGGTACAGCGGTACCGATAAGCGCCAACGAACGTGTGCGTTCCGGGTAGCGGGCTGCAAGGGAAAGCGTCACCAGCGAACCCATGCTGTGGCCAACCAAGGCGGCTTTTTCAATATTCGCCCCATCCATTGCAGCGACGACTTCATCAGCCATGTGTTCGATAGTATCCGGTGGAGGTCCCTCGGAACGGCCATGGCCGGGTAGGTCAGTTGCCAACACGTTGTACTGATGCCGGGCAAAGAAACGCGCGGGGAGGACCCAGACAGTGTGATCCATACCGGTCCCGTGTACAAAGACGACCGATTCCTGTTCAGACTGATGGTCGCGGGCACCTGTATAGGCGAAAATATTTTTCTGGTTAGCATTGATATACATGGTTAATCAGCCTCCTGTGCTCAGGCTTTTTGCGCAGCGCTTAAAGCGGTTTCTAGATCCTGCAGCAGGTCCTGTGGGTCTTCCAGTCCCACAGACAGGCGAATCAGCCCTTCCGAGATGCCGGCCGCTTGAAGCGCCTGGGCATCCATCCGGTGGTGGGTCGTGCTGGCGGGGTGAATCACGAGTGATTTGGCATCACCCACATTGGCAAGATGTGATAGCAGCTCGACTTTTTCGATGAATCGCTGCCCTGCAGCCCGCCCGCCCTTGATACTGAAGCTGAAAACGGCACCGCAACCACGCGGCAACATCCTTTGGGCCAATTCGTGATCCGGATGGTCGGGCAACTCCGGATAACTGACCCACTCCACAGCATCGTGCTGTGACAGATACTTGACGATTTTCCGCGTGTTTTCAACATGTCGCTGCATACGAAGCGGCAGGGTTTCCATCCCTTGAAGCACCTGGAATGCCGTGGTCGGGCTCATACAGGCACCGAAGTCTCGCGCACCTTCTTTGCGGGCACGGGTGATAAACGCTGCGGGGCCAAATTCAACTGCGAAATTCATGTCGTGAAAGCCGGCATAAGGTTCGGTCATTGTTGGGAACTTTCCCGAGGTCTCCCAGTCGAAAGTGCCACCGTCTACCAGCAGACCACCAATGACGACACCGTGCCCACTTAAGAATTTGGTGGCCGAGTGAAAAATAATGTCAGCGCCGAGGTCAAATGGACGGCACAAATACGGCGTGGTGAAGGTTGAATCAATCATGAGTGGCAGACCATGCTGGTGTGCAACCTCGGCCAGGACAGGAATATTCAGCACTTCCAGTCCAGGGTTACCGAGCGTCTCGCCAAATAAGACGCGGGTTTCCGGCCGTATAGCGGCTGCAAACGCATCCGGGTCGCGAGGGTCGACAAAAGTAGTTTCGATACCGAATCTGCGCAAAGTGTAGTCCAGCAGGTTATGGGTGCCACCATAAATTGAACCTGAGGATACGATGTGTGAGCCCGCACTCATCAGAGTAGCAATAGCCAGATGGCATGCTGCTTGGCCGCTAGCCGTGGCAATCGCACCGACGCCACCCTCTAAAGCCGCTATTCTTTCTTCCAGAACTGCAGTGGTCGGATTGGTGATTCTGGAGTACACGTGTCCGGCACGTTCGACGTTAAAAAGTGCTGCTGCATGATCGGCACTTTTGAAAACATAAGATGCTGTTTGGTAGATCGGTGTAGCACGAGCACCCGTTGTCGGGTCGGGTTGTTGTCCCGCATGCAGGGTCAGGGTGTCGAAACCGAACGTTTTCGGTGTAGTCATATCGTTCTCCGAAACGGGTGTCTATGTAACATGGTTTAACTTTAACTGGTCACCTAAGAATAGGCATCGGCTTAAATGTCAATGTTTGCAACGTAGTGACTAGTCGATTGAATTAAACAGCAGATTGAGCGATCCGTCGAACGGATCTCTAGTCCAAGGCGTTTATTGATTTTGAGACTCCAGGCAGTCTCCCAGACGCGCACTGACACAGGGTCGGCAGACGCATAGTTAGGGCAGGGAGTTTAAGCGGTAATAGTACTAGCGTTGCAAAATGGTCGTTCGAGGCACAATCATAAACTTAGCTTGCATTGAACCGTGTTCAATGGTGTTGCGGAAAACCGTTCAACCACATTTAGAGTCGCCACAGTTGAGACAGGTCATGCAGCCATCGAGAAGAAGCACAGCCTTAGTCTGGCATATCTTGCACAGTCTGGCTTCGGCGGGAAATCCAGTGGTCGAACTGTTCTCAGAGCCAGACTGATTTCTGGTTTCATATTCCTGGCGTTTGTCATCGACCAGTTTTTGTTGATGATCGTCGAGATCATCTTCTAGGATCATGCCGATTATTTTCATGTGTGCTTCGATCGCATCTCCTATCTCAGCAACCAGTGATGGCGTGTACTTTCCACCTCGTTTGAAATAGCCGCCTTGAGGATCGAATACACTGCGTAGTTCTTCGACTAGAAAAGTGGCATCGCCGCCCTTGCGAAAAACAGCCGAGATGATTCGAGTCAGAGCAACGATCCACTGAAAATGGTCCATGTTCTTAGAGTTGATAAAGATCTCGAATGGGCGGCGTTTTTCGTAAGGTGTTTCAGGATTTAGTACGATGTCATTGATGGTGACGTAAAGTGCATGCTCTGACAGTGGGGTCTTGATTTTGTAGGTGCTTCCGATCAGCATTTCCGGCCGTTCGAGCTTCTCATGCATCTGAATGACGTTGGAAGCAGAACCCTCAGCGCCCGCGATCACCTCGTTTTCCGGTGCCATCCCAGTGGTCTTCGGCGGGTCACCCTCAGCTTTGATTACCTCGAAGTCGGCGATGGGGTTGTCGATCTTAATAACCATTTTCCACCCTAAAATTTGCCGTAGTAACCTTCTTTTAGGGCATCAAACAGGTTGGCGGCCGTATGGGTTTCGCCATCATATTCAATTTCTTCGTTGCCCTTGGCGTCGACCATCTCTCCGTTTTCCAAGGTGAAGCGATAGGTGGTGTTTTCCAGGTCTTCTTCTTTGACCAGTACTCCCTGAAAGGCATCCGGGTTAAACCGGAAGGTCGTGCAGCCTTTGAGGCCTTTTTCGTAGGCGTACATGTAGATATCTTCGAAATCCTCAAACGGGTAGTCCGTGGGCACGTTGGCAGTTTTGGAAATCGACGAATCAATCCATCTTTGCGCAGCAGCCTGTACGTCGACATGCTGTTTGGGGGTTATGGAATCGGCGCTGACGAAATAATCCGGTAGCACGTTGTTATCGTGGTTTGGCGTCGAAGCAGGGTTGACCAAGCGGCGATATTCCAATAACTCAAACGACAGGACATCGATTTTTTCTTTGGTTTTTCGACCTTCGCGTATGACGTTTCGGCTGTACAAATGGGCAAAAGACGGCTCAATGCCGTTGCTCGCATTATTCGCCAGGGACAAACTAATGGTGCCAGTAGGCGCGATAGAAGTGTGGTGACTGTAGCGTGCGCCGTGTTCAGCAATCTTATCGGTGAGTTCATCAGGAAACTGTTGCATGTAACGACTGTATTTTGCCATCAAGATAGACCCTCTAACACGGTCACCACTTTGATAACCATCAGCTTCCATTTCGGGTCGTTTGGCCAGCATTTCTTTATCGACCGTAAACTCGTCCTGCATAATCGGTGCGGGCCCCTTTTCTATAGCGAGTTCAACACCAGTCTGCCAACCGACCTCAGCCATTTCCCGTGAAACGCGTTCAGTGAAAGCCAGTGAATCTTCACTGCCATACTTCATCTGCATCATCACCAATACAGAGCCCAGTCCCAGAAAGCCCATTCCGTGACGCCGTTTATATTCGATCTCGTGTCCTTGCTGATCAAGAGGCAACCCGTGAATATCAACTACGTTGTCTAGCATGCGGGAGAATATACTGACGACGCGACGGAACTGTTCCCAATTAAAACGCGCACTCGCTGAAAACGGTTGTTCCACAAAGCGAGTTAGATTGATCGAGCCCAGCAAACAACTGCCATAAGGCGGCAAAGGTTGCTCGCCACACGGATTGGTCGCTCGGATCTCTTCACAGAACCAGTTATTGTTCATCTCGTTGATTCGATCAATCAGAATAAATCCCGGTTCAGCGTAGTCGTAGGTTGAGGACATAATCAAGTTCCACAACCGGCGAGCTGGCAACGTGCGAAAAACTTTGCAGGCGACCTCGCCTTTATCGTTGGTGACGTAGCCCTCACGACAGGGCCAGTAGCGCCAAGTGATCTGGCTCTCAGCATCATCAATTTCCGTTGCCAGAGCAGGAAAAAGCAGTTCCCAGTCCGTATCATTTCGTACAGCTTGCATAAACTCATCGGTAACTAAACAGGATAGGTTGAACTGCCGAAGTCGGCCGTTTTCTCGCTTAGACTGAATAAAATCAACGATATCTGGGTGGGCGATGTCAAAAGTGCCCATTTGTGCGCCTCGACGACCACCGGCAGAAGAGACCGTGAAACACATGGCGTCAAAAATATCCATAAAAGATAACGGTCCGGAGGTGTAAGCACCTGCGCCGCTCACAAAAGCGCCCTTTGGCCGCAACGTGGAGAACTCATAGCCAATGCCACAACCGGCTTTCAGTGTCAGACCGGCATCATGAACTTCAGTCAGTATGCCTTTCATTGAATCAGGGATAGTGCCGGACACGGTACAGTTGATCGTACTGGTCGCTGGTTTGTGTTCCCGAGCACCCGCATTAGAAATGATCCGGCCCGCCGGGATGGCGCCGTTTCTAAGTGCCCACAAAAATTCTGTATACCAGTGATCTTGTTTTTCGCTGGTCTGTTCAACCACGGCCAACGCGCTTGCGACCCGTTTGAAGGTGTCATCGATGGTGTGGTCAATTACTTGGCCGGACTTTGCTTTGAGCCGGTACTTCTTGTCCCAGATATCAATGGACGCAGGTTGTAACTCAACACTCGAGGCGTCGGTCTTGTGCTGTTCCAGTGATGCCTTTGTCATTTGTTGTTATTCCTTAGGGGGAGGTAAAAGACCCCACAGGCTGCACCCTCAAAGCTAAAGGGGAGCCCGTTAATCTGCCGCTGCTATTTACGAATCTAAAAACGCCACTTTGTTTGGGTAGGTCTGGACAATAACACTATATGTTGTGGCATCGAACAGAGCATACGCCCAACATATTGGGTCGGTCAACTTTTTTCACGAGGGCACAAAAAATGCCCTATAAAAGGGCTTCAGACTATAGGCTGTCAGGTGGTCAGGCGTCGGTAAATCTCTGACACCTTGACCGGCAACTGGCGTACATCGTCGACCAGTGTGTAGTTGACTGCTCCGTACATGTGTGGCAGGTAGTCTCGTGCTTCGCGATCGATAGTGATACAGAACGGATGTATGCCCGCACGCTTGGCTTCTACAAGTGCTTGCCGAGTATCTTCGATCCCATACTCACCGCGGTAGCCGTCATAGTCATCTGGTTTGCCATCTGACAACGTAATTAAGAGTCGTGTCCGAGCATCAATATTTTTAAACAGGTGAGTAAGGTGGCGGATTGTTACGCCCATACGCGTGTAGTCCTGCGGTTGAATGCCGGCGATACGCGCTTTGACTTCCTGGCCGTAGGTTTCATCAATTCGCTTGATACGATAAAGCTCACAGCGTTTCCGAGTCATGCCGGAAAAGCCATAAATAGCATAACGGTCACCTAGAATTTCTAGAGCTTCGCACAGCAGCACCAAGCTTTCTCTTTCTGCGTCGTTGATCCAGCCCTTCGTCGAACCACTGACGTCGACCATAAATATCACAGCAATATCGCGTTCGAGTCGTTGCGGGCGGGTGAAGAGGTTTTCCGGCATCTCGCGGCCAGAAATGGCTTCGATTCGGGCTTCAATTGCGGCATCCAGGTCGATATCGTCCCCATAAGGCTGTCGTTTTAGTCGTCGTTCACCACCCCGAAGCGCTTCAAAACTCCGACGAATTTCACTGACTAGGCCATGGTATTTTTCAAGCGTTTCTGCCACAAACGGCTTGTCCACCGATCTCATGTCGATTTCTCTTAGCACACACCATCCTTTACGATAGTGACGCCGTCGGAAATCCCATTCATCGTAGTGTAGTGCGCCTTCTTCGCGGTGGGATCCTTTCCACACGTCTTTGGCGCTTCTGTCTTCGTTAGGACCTGCGTCGTAATCTCCCGCCCCAGCAGCTACGAGATATTCCGGTGGGATTTCATCCAAATCCAGCAGCATTGACTGCAGAATCTGTTTAATGTCGGGCGGAGTGGCCACAGGGTTGCCGTCCATCTCCAGCATCAACTCCATCTCCCCGTTTGTGTTTTCCGGCGTCAGCAATTCAATTTGTCGTATTGCTGAATCATCCAAGGTTTGATCATCGCGTAGCAGTTTGCTTAGGCGGACCTTGAGTTCTTCGCGATCCTGTTCCATTCGTATGGCGAGTACCTGTTCAGCGAGTTCGAGTTGAAGAGTTCCCTGCCAGGGTTGGGGAGTGGGTGCGGTGACTGACTGTGGATAAATCAGCTTAAGCTGTTCAAGTGTTGTCTCGATGGTCGAGGTCGGTTCTTTGAGTTTAGATAGTGCATTTTGCCACTCGATTGCTGCAGGTTTATCGCGGCTAATTTCTAGCAGAGTGTTCATCTGGCGCCACAATCCGGGCAACTCTCGTTTAATGCAAGCTTCAAGTCGTATTGATTCGAGCGCGAAAAAAATCGATAGCGCTCGTTGAGGCTCTGAGTATTCAGCCAGGCGTGCTGATAGTGGCGGATCGTCTTGGGTTTGTTTTCGAAATGTGCCAAAGCGCGTTTGTGCCCAAAGATAGGTTGCCATGAGTTTGTACAGCGTGAAGTTATTCTGTTTATCACCATAACGGTTGAGCAGAGCCGGCAGGAAGAGCACTTCAGTATCTGTAAAAACTTCATCACTGGACTCAATGCGTAAGGACCTACCTGCCAGACCACGGATGTAATGATTAAGTACACCGACGGTCTCGTCGAGGCGGACCGTAACCGGGCGCAGATTCTCTTCACGAGCAAAAGTATCAACGGCAGCGAAGGCTTCACTTCCGGGATAAAGACCTTGGCGATCGTAAACATCCATAGCATTAATGATCCAGTCCTCAACCTGCCTCAGATCCATAAACTCAAATGCTCGCGCTGCGTGACGGACGAACTGAAAACCCATCTCGGAGTTGGTGCGGATGATGACCTCTAACCAGTGGAGCGTGAACTCTTGTTGTGTTCTGGTGCAGACCGATAGGGCCAGCGCGGGTTCCCGGGCCGTTCGCCTTGATGACAGGACCGCGTCGAGCATTTCGTCGAAACGTTCTTCAAGTGCTTCAAAAGAAAAGGATTTATCTTCAGGCATCAACGCAATTGGTACTGTTGTACAGCCGTTTGAGTCAAGTAAGTATACCGAGCGGCTATGGTTTGGCTGGATTTGGACCTGTTTGCTGGAATCAACCGGCTCAAGCTACAGTGTGCGTTCAGCAGATTAGGGGTAGAAATGGGTAGATTAAGTACTGTACTACTGTGGGTGCAGACACACCCGTTGGTGGTCACGGGTATGCTGGTCGTGTCGTTGCTCCTGGCCGGGGTTTACGCCATTGTGATCTTTATGGCCATCGGTCGTATGAATGCGGATTATTTTATGCGGTCTGAAGCGGACCGAGATAGCTGGCGCTATCGGTACACCGGCCTATGGTTGGTGATTCGCGTCATCAAGAATTTGCTCGGTGTGCTTCTGGTATTGCTTGGCTTGGCTATGCTGGTATTGCCAGGGCAGGGCATTCTGACCATTTTGATTGGGATAAGCCTGCTCGAATTTCCAGGAAAACACAGACTCGAGTTGGCTATCGTGAAGCGGCCGTCGATACGCAGGGCGATCGACCGAATTCGGGAGCGCTCCGGAACAGAGCCACTCAATCTGCCCTGATGTTAGTCGCCCTCGAAGGCGATCAAAGTGCGCGTGGGAACATCCATCGCCTCGAGTTTTTCTTTCCCCCCAAGGTCAGGTAGATCGATCACGAAGCTCGCACCTACAACGAGTGCGCCAGCGTCACGAAGCAAGGCAACGGTCGCGCATGCCGTCCCACCAGTGGCGATCAGGTCATCAACCAGCAGGACCCGGTCTCCCGACTTGACGCTGTCGGTATGAATTTCAATTTCATCCGTGCCGTATTCGAGATCATAGTGCTTGCTGATAGTTTGCCACGGCAGTTTTCCTTTTTTGCGTACGGCGATAAAACCAATAGATAGTTGATGCGCAACTGCTCCGCCCAAAATAAATCCGCGTGCCTCAATCCCGGCTACAGCATCGATCTGATTCCCGGCGAATGGTTGAACTAAATCGTCGACGGTCTTACGAAAACCGGCGGGGTGCTGCAACAATGTGGTGATGTCGCGGAAAATAACACCGGCTTTTGGATAGTCCGGTATAGACCGAATAAGTGTTTTGATGTCCATAGTGGGTTTGCCGTCAGACAAATAATCGGCCGGCAACCGCGTCGAGCATTTTTACGATGGCTGGGTCCCGGGCATCAGGTGCTGTAATGAGCGCTGACTCCAGTGCCCGGTCATCCCCTGAAGGACACAGTGCCGGTCGAGTTCGCATTCGAGGAGCGACTGTTTTGATCAGTGAACGAGCCTGGGCAGCATTATCCAGAAGGACCCCGATGATTGTCTCGACATCAACGTTGTCGTGGCCAGGGTGCCAGCAGTCGTAATCGGTCACCATCGCGACCGTACAGTAGGGTATCTCGGCCTCACGGGCGAGTTTAGCCTCCGGCATGTTAGTCATACCGATCACATCACAGCCCCATTGTCGATAGAGATTTGATTCGGCCAGAGTCGAAAACTGTGGGCCCTCCATAGCAAGGTATATTCCGCCGCGGTGAACTGGAATATCACAATCCCGGCAGGCGGCCTCGCACCAGTCACCCAGTCGGGTGTTGACCGGATGTGCCATCGACACGTGGGCGACCAAACCGGTGCCAAAAAAACTTTTTTCTCGCGCAAACGTCCGATCTATGAACTGATCGACAATCACAAAGGTCCCTGGCGCTAGATCGTCACGAAATGAACCAACGGCTGACAGGGAGATAATATCAGTCACACCAACTCGCTTGAGTGCGTCGATGTTGGCTCGGTAATTAATACTACTCGGGCTGAGTCTATGTCCCCGACCATGCCGGGGCAGAAAAATCATTTGTACACCGTCGAGTCGACCACGAAGTAACTCGTCGGATGGATCTCCCCAGGGACTTTTAACCTGTTGCCAGTGGATATCCTCCAGTCCCTCGAGGTCGTACAGACCGCTGCCACCAATGATGCCAAGCACCGGTGCTGGATGAATATCTGTCATGGTCATTTACCTTGCGGTGAGCTAAAACAAGGTCGTGCCCAGTTCATTGACTGCTGCCTGCATGTCGGGCTCATCTGTGAGTGATGCTGCAATGGCACCACGGCAGGCTGTGCGGGGTTCCACCCCGCTATGCATGAGTTTGGCTGCATGGACGAGCAACCGTGTACTGGCGCCTTCTTCCAATCCGTTGCCTTTAAGATTACGGGTCATTGCAGCATAGCGAACGAGCAGTTGTGCCATCTGTTTATCGATGCCTGATTCATGGGCAACGATACCCGCTTCGAGTTCAGCTTCGGGGTAGTCAAAATCTATGGCCACAAATCGCTGCCGGGTACTTTGTTTCAGATCCTTAAGGACACTCTGGTAGCCAGGGTTGTAGGAAATCGCAAGGCAGAATTCCCCCGGGGCTTTGACTGTTTCACCTGTCTTCTCAATCGGCAGTACTCGCCGGTCATCTGCCAGCGGATGGATGACCACGGTCGTATCCTTTCTGGCTTCAACGATCTCGTCAAGGTAACACAGCGCGCCCATTCGTACAGCGTGTGTCAACGGACCATCAATCCAGCGTGTTTCACCACCGACTATTAGATAACGGCCGACGAGGTCTGAGGCGGTTAGATCATCATGGCACGACACTGTGACCAGGGGGCGTTTCAGTCTCCAGGCCATATGTTCCATAAAGCGGGTCTTGCCACAACCGGTAGGCCCCTTGAGCAGTACCGGGATACAGTTGTTGTAAGCTGCTTCAAAGACCTGAATTTCTTCCCCTTGAGTCGCGTAGAACGGCTCCTGCGTAATATATTCTGTCTGTGCGGTCGGTTGATTCATGATGGTCTGGTGCGGTTTTTTGTTCCCTGTTCTGTCTACCGTTAAATCCCGGTGTTCCGAGAACATAGTCTAGCTGGGGTGGCTGACAAGTCCACCAGGATTCTCGACAATGGTCGAATACAGTAATGTCATGCAGATGCTAGCGGTCCAGTCAAAGGTTGAAAGTGTTTGCCAGTTTCCTTTTAACCGGTGTGTTCTTCAATCGCACATATTGCGGTAAGCCCTGACGGTATGGCGGATAGTCTTCCCCAGCGATTAGAGGCATCAGGTACTGTCGGCATCTGGCCGTAATGCCAAAACCGTTGCGACTGATGAAACTGCGGGGCATCTTTTTTTCCCGGTTTGCAACTCGGTTTAAGTCTGCCTCGCCAATCGTCCAGCGATAGGGAGAGTTTGATATCCGTACTATAGTTGGCATAACGGCGTTCTTGCCGGCTAGAGCGAATTCAACCGCCGCACGGCCGGTGGCATAGGCCTGGTCGACGTCGGTTTTGGAGGCGATATGGCGGGCAGCACGCTGAAGATAGTCAGCAACCGCCCAGTGGTACTTCAGCCCAAGGTCATCGCGGATCATTCCGGCGACGACTGGCGCCACACCACCGAGTTGCGTGTGGCCAAATGCATCTTTGAGGCCCTGGTCAGCTAGGAAACGGCCAGTCGCGTCGCGTGCGCCTTCCGACACAACGATTGAACAGTAGCCAAAACGCTTAATCTTGCGGGTGACTGCAGCCGTAAAGCTTTCGCGTTCAAAAGGAATTTCCGGGAACACGATGAGTATTGGAATTTCGATTTTTCGGTCCGACGCCATCCCGCCCGCTGCAGCAATCCAGCCAGCGTGTCGACCCATGACTTCAACGATAAAAACTTTGGTTGATGTTTTGGCCATGGAGGCCACGTCAAAACTGGCTTCACGCGTGGAGACGGCGATGTACTTGGCAACGGAACCGAATCCTGGGCAATTGTCGGTAATCGGCAGATCGTTATCCACAGTCTTGGGAATGTGTATGGCCTGTATCGGATAGCCTTTTGTTCTGGCAAGTTGAGAGATCTTAAGGCAGGTGTCGGCAGAATCGCCCCCGCCGTTGTAGAAGAAATAACCAATGTTGTGCGCCTTGAAGACTTCGATGAGTCGTTCATATTCGGCTGCACTCTCAGCAAGGCTCTTGAGTTTGTAGCGGCAGGAACCGAATGCGCCAGCGGGGGTGTGGCGCAGTGCTGTAATAGTGGCCTTTGATTCACGACTGGTGTCAATGAGATCCTCGTTTAATGCACCGATGATACCGTTGCGGCCCGCATAGACCTTACTGATCTGTTGTCGATTACTCCGTGCCGTCTCTATCACACCACAGGCTGAAGCGTTGATTACAGCGGTGACACCGCCGGACTGTGCATAAAACGCATTTTTGCCTTGGGTCATGGTCTTTTCCTTAATGATGAAATTGATTGGGCTATCAAGTACGACCGTTGAAAAATCAAGTATAGCGATACTCGTAATGTTGCCGTGCTGGCAACCGATTTTTACCCTGCTGGAACGCAATCTGATCGCCGATCGCGCTGGTCATTCAACATTATATTGGCAGCGGCAACCAATGGAACCTGCGAATATATTGACAGATGGAGAAACGGAACTATAGTAAGCGCCCCGATTTTTCATCGAGCGGAGAGATTTGATAGTTAGGGCTGTTGAGATTTCGGCTTGGTATTTGTTGATAAAACACCAGTAAAACAAGGATTCTGGAATGAGAATAGTGCTGTTGGGTGCGCCGGGTTGCGGAAAGGGAACTCAAGCCAAATTAATGGCTGAGAAATACCGAGTGCCACAGATCTCCAGTGGAGAACTTCTTCGACAGGCAGTGTCAGAGAAAACGGATCTGGGTAAACGGGTTGAATCGATCATGGCGTCTGGCGAACTGGTATCGGACGATATCGCAACCGACGCTGTAACGGAACGGCTTCGTAGCAATGAAAGCAAACGAGGGTTTGTCCTGGATGGCTTTCCCCGCACGATCCCCCAGGCTCAGCAACTCGATACTCGTTTGGGCTGGATGAACCGGCCGCTACAGCTAGCTCTGTATTTTTCGCTCGACCCAGCAGTGGTTGTGAAGCGAGCCCTTGGACGCCTGGAATGCGCGAAATGCGGCGCATCATACAATCGATATTTCTCGCCGCCAGCCAAACGCGGAATCTGTGAACACTGTGGTTCAAAAGAGCTTGTTCAACGACCGGATGATCATCAGCACGCAGTACGCGCACGCTTGGACGCTTACGACCGGGATACAGTGCCACTGATTACGTATTTCAAGGCCCAGCACAAATTACGTACTGTCGAGGGAGAGGGCGATATTCAGGATATTTTTAAACGGATATGTGAGATCGTAGACACTGAGATTCGACCTCTGGAGACGAAAGTAATCGCGATAGAAACCGGTCGTGAGTATCGATCCGATGCTGTAACGTTGATCAGTGGCGGTAAGGTGGTTCGAAAAGACAGTCGTGCTGACAATGACAAAGCTGTTGGTCAGGCGAAGCAACGCTTATCTGCTAGGGACTCTAAAAAAGCTGCCGAGAAGAAGGTTGCCAAGAAGAAAGTAGTTAAGAAAAAAGCTGCCGAGAAGAAGGTTGCCAAGAAGAAAGTAGTTAAGAAAAAAGCTGCCGAGAAGAAGGTTGCCAAGAAGAAAGTAGTTAAGAAAAAAGCTGCCGAGAAGAAGGTTGCCAAGAAGAAAGTAGTTAAGAAAAAAGCTGCCAAGGAGAAAGCCGTCAAGACAAAAGTGGTGGTACGGAAATCTGCGACCAAAAAACGCACACACAAGGGCTGATAAGCCATGAACCAATACCCCAGCGTCCGAATGCGACGTAACAGACGGGATGCTTTCAACCGAAAACTGGTGCGTGAAGTCACTTTGAGCTGTGAAGATCTGATCCAACCCCTATTTGTGTGCGAGGGGCAAAATTACCGTGAAGCGATCCCGACCATGCCAGGTGTTGAACGCTTGAGCTTGGATCTGATTCTCAATAAAGCTGAGAACCTGGTTGCGTTAGGAATTCCAGCTATCGCATTGTTCCCAGTCATACGAGCAGAAGCCAAAACGACGGATGCTGAAGAATCTTTCAATCCGGAAGGACTCATTCCCCGCGTTGTACGTGCGTTGCGTGAGCACTTGCCCGAGCTGGGCGTGATTACTGATGTTGCGCTGGATTGTTACACCAGTCACGGACAGGACGGACTGCTGGACGAAAGCGGCTACGTCGTCAACGACGCCACAGTGGCAGTGCTTGTCCGGCAGGCTCTTTCTCACGCTGAGGCTGGTGCACAGATCGTGGCACCGTCTGACATGATGGACGGCAGAATCGGGGCGATACGGGAGGCCTTTGAAGGACAGGGCTATGCAAATACACGGATTCTTGCTTATTCAGCCAAGTACGCTTCAGCTTTTTACGGGCCTTTTCGTGATGCCGTGGGGTCTGCAGCAAACCTCGGTGGTGGTGATAAATACAGTTATCAGGTCGATCCTGGGAATTCGGACGAGGCTATTCGGGAAGTCGAGCTGGACCTCGCCGAGGGTGCTGATATGGTCATGGTCAAACCCGGAATGCCTTATTTAGACATTGTCTTCAGGGTCAAACACGAACTCGGTGTGCCCACGTTCGTGTACCAGGTCAGTGGGGAGTACGCAATGTTGAGTGCAGCAGCTCAGAATGGTTGGCTGACGCGTCGCGCAGTTGTCAGCGAAGCCTTGCTGGGCTTTAAGCGCGCTGGCGCTGATGCCATTTTGACCTATTTTGCTGAAGAGGTCGCCGGCTGGCTTCAAGCAGACTAGACGATCACTGTTCGTAAAGGGTGTATCGTCTCCTGCCGCCAACAGGAGTGTATTGATCGTGGGAACGCAAGGTACTGATCCCCAGACCGCACATTTTGGTTTCCGTCAGGTCGACGAAGATGAGAAAGATACGCTGGTTGCGAGTGTCTTTCGATCCGTAGCAGGTCAATACGATTTAATGAACGACCTGATGTCTCTGGGTGGTCACCGCTTGTGGAAAGATTTCGTGATCAGCAGAAGTAGTGTACGTTCCGGTCACAAAATTCTTGATGTGGCCACTGGCACAGCTGATCTCGTTCGCCGATTTGCAGAGCGTGTAGGCCCCGACGGTCAGGTTGTTGGTGTGGATATCAACGCAGACATGCTTGCGATCGGCCGGTCGCGACTTGTAGACGCCGGTATAGCCCAAGGGGTTGAACTACTGATCGCAAACGCGGAACAACTGCCTTTCATTGAACATCGATTTGACTGTGTGACCATCGCCTTTGGGTTGAGAAATGTGACGCATATCCCGATTGCACTCCAAGCCATGACCAGGATGCTTCGACCAGGCGGCCGCATGTTGGTTCTAGAGTTTTCGCAGCCGCGAGACGGACCTTTTGCCCGCTGGTACGACCACTATTCGTTCAAGCTGATACCCCCTCTAGGCAGGGTAGTCGCCGGTGATGAAGAAAGTTATCGCTATCTCGTCGAATCTATCCGCCGTCACCCTGATCAGGAAACGCTGAAAGATATGATGCTCTCAGCTGGACTTGAAGATGTGTCGTATCACAACTTGAGCGGTGGTGTGGTGGCACTGCATGTTGGGTTTCGATACTGAGGATTAGCTCTGAACGCTTATGGAATTCCGACAGATCATGGCGACGGTTCTTGAGCGTACCCTGAACGCAACGCTGGCGATGGATCCTGGGTCTGTGCAGCTGTTGGCCAAGTTAGAAGGTAAGGTCATCGCAATGAACATCGAATCAATCGACGGAAGTTTCTACCTTCTGCCTCATAGAGACCGGGTGTCGATTGAGATCAATCACGATCAAAACCCCGACATTGTCATCGAGGGTGGATTACTCGAATATGTGCGAAGTGCGACCGCTAGCGTCAGGGGATCGGCTAACCCTGACCAGTTGCTGGAGATCAGTGGTGACGCCCATTCGGTTGCAGTAATGCGGGATTTTCTCAGATCGCTACAGCCAGATTTCGAAGAACGATTGTCATCACTAATCGGTGATATTCCGGCCCGCCAGGCTGGTAATCAGATTCGGTCCTTCGCCGAATGGGCCGATCAAATTGGTCAGTCGATTGCTGTCAATACGGGCGAGTATCTCACTGAAGAGAAGCAGCTTCTTGTGGTTAGACCAAGAATCGACCGTTTCCTTATTGCGGTAAATCAACTGCGAGATGACACTGAGCAGTTGGCAAGGCGCCTGGGTACGTTGGAAAAGGTTGAGCGCAAAGGCGGATAATGGTCGGCGCTAGGCAGACACTCCGGTTGTTTCGTATCGTCCAGATCCTGGTCAGGCACGGGCTGGATGAGTTCATCACGGTTTTGCACCTGTTCCGGCCGTATCGGGCTTTGCTTTACCTTTTCCCCGGTTTCTGGTTCCGAAATCTGGATAAACCGCGTGGCCAGAGACTGCGGGAGGCGCTAGAGGAACTCGGTCCGATTTTCGTGAAGTTCGGTCAGCTATTGTCGACACGGCCAGACCTGATCCCTGAAGATATCGCCAGTGAGTTAACCCGGCTCCAGGACCGTGTTGCACCTTTCCCCGGTAAGACAGCGCGTGCTGTCATTGAATTGTCCTATGACGGACCTGTGGAAACACATCTGGCTGAATTCGAAGATCAGCCTATGGCCGCGGCTTCAGTGGCCCAGGTACACAGGGCCAGGCTTCTTGACGGGACCAAAGTAGTGGTCAAGGTGTTGCGCCCCGGGATAGAGGTTGCGATAGACAGGGACCTCGCCGTGCTTCACGCCCTTGCGCATATGGCGGACAGGCACTGGTCAGACGCGAAACGACTGCGCCCGGTGGAAGTCGTCGAAGACTACGATAAGACGATCCATGACGAACTTGACCTGATGCGCGAAGCAGCAAATGCAGCCCAGTTGCGCCATAATTTTCTGGACTCCGATCTAATCTACGTGCCGCAAGTTTACTGGGAGCACTGCCGGCGTGACGTCATGGTCATGGAACAGATCGGTGGCATACCTATACGCGATGTCGACGCGATAAGAAAAGCTGGTGTAGACATGAAGCAACTGGCACACAATGGCGTAGAAATATTTTTTACACAGGCATTTCGTGATGGGTTCTTCCACGCTGACATGCATCCAGGTAACATCTTTGTTGGCCCCGATGGTCAATATCGAGCGGTTGACTTCGGTATCATGGGAACACTGAGCGAACAGGACAAGCGATACTTGGCCGAAAATCTGCTTGGCTTTTTCAATCGTGACTACCGGGCTGTTGCTCGAGCACACCTGCGGGCGGGGTGGGTACCTGCGGATACCCGCGCTGACGAATTTGAGTCAGCGGTTCGTACCGTCTGTGAACCGATCTTCGCCAAGCCGATCAGCGAAATATCATTCGGTCGACTGGTGATCCGGCTTTTCCAGGTGGCGCGGCGGTTTAACATGCCGGTGCAACCGCAGTTGGTTTTATTGCAGAAAACCCTGTTGAACATCGAAGGTTTGGGGCGTCAGCTCTATCCCGAACTCGACCTGTGGGAAACGGCCAAACCTTTCCTCGAACGTTGGATGCGTGAGCAGATCGGACCGCAGGCCTTATTCAATACCGTTCGACAGGAACTCCCGCACATCGCCGCACTGTTGCCACAGCTACCGGGCCTGACGCAAGATCTGTTGCAGCGCTTCCAAGATGATGAATCGCATTCAAAGGCCCGAACCCGGGAGATTGAGGCGCTGAATTGTCGGATTGACCGCAGTGAGCGGCGGTTGACAGGCGTTCTGCTTGGTAGTGCAGTCGGGCTGTCTGGTGTGCTCATACTGTTGTTCGGCAGTGAGACGCTGGGATCGATGGCGGCGGCCCAGGGGGTGGGTACTGGATTGTGCCTATTTGGCGTCATTGTAGGGCTTTACAGCTGGTTGGCTACGGCTCGGCGACCATAAAGCGCCCATTTAACCAACTATAACACTTGGTTTTTTCGACTAATATCCTTATAATATTACTTGGTTATTCCAGTGATGCATAAGCCAATGGGGTGAACTCAAGAACGTCAACTTGCGAGTGACCCTCTCGTCCAGCGACTGAATTTGCGGCGCTTCGGGCACTATCTTGAACACAGGGGGGCAGTAAAATGCGATTGACAACCAAGGGCCGTTACGCGGTGACCGCGATGCTTGATCTGGCCCTGAATCAGGGCAAGGGCGCTGTGACGCTCCAGGACATTGCGTTAAAACAGGAGATCTCACTCTCGTATCTCGAGCAGCTATTTGCCAAATTACGCGGTAACGGTTTGGTCAAGGGCACCCGGGGTCCTGGCGGGGGGTACCGGCTTGCACAGAGTGCTGAGGCCATCTCAGTTGCAGCAATCATCACTGCGGTTGATGAGAAAGCGGATATGACCCGATGTGGTGGTGAGGCAAACTGCCAAGATGGCAAAAAGTGTCTGACCCACGAGCTGTGGACAGACCTTAGTCTGGAGATCTATAAGTTTTTAGACGGCATCACATTGTCTAACCTTGTGAACAGGCCGGAAGTGCGAGAGGTAGCCGAGCGTCAGGAGATTGAACAACAGAGCCACTCCAGTGGCTTGCAGTCTATCGTCGTTGAATCTGATCAATTGACGGGGACGACTAACAGGTACTAATCCCTTCACACAATATTCAGAAGGTTTCTCGCAACCTCTGTTTGTGTTCCAAATTCTTACAGGCGATAAATATGAATTCATCAGTATCGGCAATCAGTGACCTGATCGGTCGTGACTACAAAGAAGGGTTCGTCACCGAGATCGAAACGGACACCTTTCCACCTGGGCTGGACGAAAATGTAATTCGAGCCTTGTCTACAAAAAAGAACGAACCTGAATTTATGCTCGACTGGCGCTTGAGTGCGTTTCAACGCTGGCAGGAAATGGTTGAGCCTAGCTGGGCACATGTTAGTTACCAACCGATCGATTTTCAGGCGGTTAGTTATTATTCTGCGCCGCGCAGTGTGGGAGACGGCCCCCAGAGCCTCGATGAGGTCGATCCGAAACTCCTGGAGACGTACAACAAGCTGGGTATTTCGCTGCAAGAACAGAAATTCCTCGCGGGTGTCGCTGTGGATGCGGTTTTTGACAGCGTGTCAGTCGCGACAACATTCAAGAGCAAACTCGCTGAAGCCGGGGTGATCTTCTGTCCGTTTTCAGAGGCTGTGCAGGAGCACCCGGAACTGGTGCGCCGATATCTGGGAGCAGTTGTGCCAGCGGGGGATAACTTCTACGCTGCCCTCAACGCGGCCGTTTTCAGCGATGGCTCATTCGTTTATATCCCCAAGGGGGTGCGTTGCCCGATGGAGCTGTCGACATATTTTCGAATTAACGCATTGAATACCGGGCAGTTCGAGCGAACGTTGATTGTCGCGGACGAAGACAGTTATGTCAGTTACCTGGAAGGATGTACGGCGCCGATGCGCGACGAGAACCAGTTGCACGCCGCGGTGGTTGAGCTGGTGGCAATGAAAGGTGCCCAGATCAAATACGCTACAGTACAAAATTGGTACCCGGGCGACGAGGAAGGTCGCGGTGGCATTTACAACTTCGTCACCAAGCGTGGGGCCTGTAGAGGTGACGAGGCCAAGATATCGTGGACCCAGGTGGAAACAGGATCAGCAATTACCTGGAAGTATCCCAGCGTCTTGCTTGAGGGCGATCGATCGGTTGGAGAATTCTACTCAGTAGCACTGACCAACAACTGCCAACAGGCGGACACAGGAACCAAGATGGTCCACATTGGCAAAAACACCAGTAGTACGATCATCTCCAAGGGTATTTCAGCGGGTCGTGGCCAGAACGCTTATCGAGGCCAGGTTAAGATACTTAAGGGTGCTGAAAATGCGCGCAACTACTCCCAGTGTGATTCCCTGCTGATGGGGGACCGCTGCGGTGCACATACCTTTCCCTACGTGGAAGTGAAAAATCCAACCGCAACGGTCGAACACGAAGCAACCACTTCAAAAATTGGCGAAGACCAGTTGTTCTATTGCCGGCAACGAGGTTTGTCGGAAGAAGACGCGGTATCGATGATTGTCAATGGATTTTGCAAGGAAGTATTCAAGGAACTGCCAATGGAGTTTGCGGTAGAGGCGCAGGCGCTGCTGGGCGTCAGTCTGGAGGGGGCTGTGGGATGATGTGGTGGAATGAATCATTAGAACGAGTATGGCGGAGTAAAAACCAATGTTGAGCGTGACTAATCTTGATGTTGCTGTTAACGGGGGCATGATCCTCAATGAGCTTAACCTCGAAGTCCAGGCAGGTGAAGTTCACGCAATAATGGGCCCAAATGGTTCAGGTAAAAGCACATTCGCAAATGTGTTAGCTGGCCACCCCGGCTATGAAGTCACGGCAGGTTCGGTTATTTACGAGGGCCAAGATCTACTGCAAATGGATCCTGAAGAAAGGGCGCGTCAGGGAGTCTTTCTTGCCTTCCAGTATCCGGTCGAGATTCCAGGAGTTAGCAATGTTTATTTGTTGAAAGCAGCTGTCAACGAAATTCGAAAACATCGCGGGGAAAGCGAACTCGATGCGGTGAAATTTCTCAAGCTGGTACGCGAGAAACTGAAGCTGGTCGACATGAAGGAAGAATTCTTGCACCGTGCGGTTAACGAAGGATTTTCTGGGGGTGAAAAAAAACGCAACGAGATATTCCAGATGGCCATGTTGGAACCAAAACTTGCTATCCTGGACGAAACTGATTCGGGTCTGGATATCGATGCTCTCAAAGTCGTCGCCCAGGGTGTCAATGAGTTGCGGGACCCGAGCAGATCGATTGTTATGGTCACACACTACCAGCGATTGCTTGATTACATCGTACCTGACTACGTTCATGTTCTGGCCGGTGGACGAGTGGTCAAGTCGGGTGGTAAAGAGCTGGCTTTAGAGCTTGAAGAGCACGGTTACGGTTGGATAGAAGGCCAAACCGCCGAACTTCTCGAAACCAGGGCCTGAACCAGTGAATATCGCTGCTTCTAACGCCGACGCCGCCGACTATGTTGCGGCACAGCAGATCGCAGCTGGCGCACTGCCGGCTGCTGGCACGCCTTGGTTGGACGCCAGTCGAGACAAGGCCAAGGCGATTCTGGCTGATGTTGGGCTACCCACGACCCGGCTGGAGGACTGGAAATACACCAACACGCGATCGATTACACGAACCAAATTCGATCCGGTCCTGCGTTCGGAAAGCTGGTCTGAGACCGCGGTTATTGAACAACTGAAAGTGCCCGAACTAAAAAGTCATCGGCTCGTATTTGCCGACGGGATTTTCGTGTCTGAATTGTCAAGTGATGCCGATCTGCCCCGGGGTGTCAGGGTCATGAGTATGGCGCAGTTGTTGCAGTCTGAGCCGGAGTATTTGAAATCCGCATTGGGGTCAGCTTTACCGGAATCACCGCATGGATTTACGGCGATGAATTCGTCGTTCATATCGGATGGTGCTTTTGTAGAAATCGGTGCTGAAGTCATGCTCGATAAACCGATCGAACTTCTGTTTGTTTCAGCATGTAGTGGCAAAGATCGGCTGGGATTGCCCCGAAACCTGGTGCTGTGCCGATCCGGCAGTTCTGCGACCGTTGTCGAGCGTTACCTGTCAGCAACAAAGTCTCGGTCACTGACTAACGTTGTCACCGAAGTGGTACTCGATGACAGCGCCAGTTTAAATCATTACCGGGTTGTTGACGAAAGCGCTGACAGTTTTCACGTTGGCGGTCTTTTTGTCCAACAGGATCAATCGAGTCGGCTTGACGCCTGCTCTGTTGTAGTGGGTGGTGGTCTGGTACGTAACGACGTGCTGGTGAATCTGAATGCGCCCGGTGCGGCAGTTGATCTAACCGGCCTTTATCTCGGTCGAGGTCGAAGCCACATTGATAACCATACGCATGTGGTTCACCATACACCAGACGGCACCAGTCGGGAACATTACAAAGGCATTTTGGATGACCGTTCCCGGGCTGTCTTTCACGGTCGAATTACAGTCGAATCAGGAGCCCAGCAGACCGATTCAGAGCAGAGCAATCACAATCTGCTGCTATCCAGAGATGCCGAAGTAGACACCAAGCCGCAGCTTGAGATCTATGCAGACGATGTAAAGTGTGCGCATGGGGTCACTGTCGGTCAGTTGGATGACAAAGCTGTTTTCTATTTGCGCGCGCGCGGGGTCGGTGAGGACGAAGCGCGCAAAATGCTCACACTAGCCTTCGCTGCCGATGTCCTTGCAAAGATCGAGCAGCCTGCGCTCAAGGGCTACCTTGAACGTTGTGTCAGCGATCTATTGTCGTCCATAACGCACACCAGTTGATGAACATCCCTCGAGCCAGTACACAAGGTGCACTCTCCCCACTTGATGTCGAGGCGGTAAGGCGAGACTTCCCGGC
>Ga0315339_1001210_pt1 | contig 24353 bp, 35 predicted proteins | sample ASW17metaG_FD_204514 | JGI IMG/M metagenome (GOLD analysis project Ga0315339, IMG submission 204514) | Ammonia-oxidizing marine archaeal communities from Pacific Ocean, United States - ASW #17 | ecosystem: Environmental > Aquatic > Marine > Oceanic | place: USA: California | collected 2016-12-05
TAACGATGCCTACTAACATACTTAAAAATATTTCCTTTCAAGTATCCTCTATACTCTTCCGATTCCATACTGTCCCTTATCAAATCAATAGTTTCCATTGTGTTACTATTGTAATGATCAGGGCTAGTAATTTGTTCCCATTCATCAGCATTCATTTGTAAATCTCCTTTAATGTTTTACTTTGTTAGGATCAAACACAAGAACATTATTTGAATTTTTGAACATCTCTTTTTTAAAAGATAAGTATTCTTCTTTTACAACCTCTGATCCTCTCTCTGCCAAATAATCTAGTTCATTATCCAGCATATGCATTATTCCTTTAACTATTAAGACCGAAATATTTGAGGAGGATTCCTCCGATGTATCACTAAGCTTTCCCTCTTCTAGAGTTGTATCTATTACTTTAACAGAGAATATACTTTCATCTTCTGGATTAGGTTTAAAAATGATATACTGCCTACCCTCTTGTAGACATTCAATCTCCTCCTCATCAAAAGTTTCATTCCAAGTGTCTACCATGTTAGCATCTCCTTTTATAAAAGTCAAGAAAAAAATCTAAATCTAGCATAACTAACGGTTTTTTCCTGTTCATTTTTAGAATAACAACAGGTTCACCTTTTCCTTTATGTTCTTCTGCTTGAGAATATATATCGTAGATACCCTTAAATTTCTCTTGGTTCTTACATTCAATCTTTAATGGGTACTCCTTATAAGCAGCAGGAGATAGCTTTACATCCATCCCTTGCTCTCCCATAATAGCCCCTTTGATATCATCAGGTTCTAGCTCCGGTGCATGATCTAGCAGTTTAGATACTACTAAATTTTGTAAGGCACGTCCTTTCGCTTTTCTTGCTTTGGTAGTTGTCATGTTGCTTTTAGTAACTCCCCTAACTTCTGATCCATATACTCCGCAGTTTTAGGACAAAAAGTCTTCATCTTACTAAGGTCTTCTCCTAACAAAGCTGGAGAATAAATGATAGTTGCTCCCCTTTGTGATAAAGTTTTTGTAGCTTTCACATCTACATCAAACTTCATAATGTTAGATTCAAATGTATCATCGAGCCAAAAGGATGCTTCAGAAGAACCAGCGGCTTTCTTCATTCTTATGAAAATAACATTCTCCCCAGTTAAAGGATGTCCCTGTTCTTTATCATTACCAGTAAGAACGTAGCGTACCCTACTGTTAGTTCTAACATCTAACTCTTTTATGATTGATTGAAATATGATCATTCTATCTCCTCGTACTCTTCTCTCTCTGTCATTCTACCAGTTTCGACAGAGTACAAGAGCCTACAAGCAGGTCCGGTTAAACCACTAAACCTATTCTTAATTACCCTTACTACAGTTGTATGCCTTTCTGTTTCATCCTCGTGTTGACCGTTTCTTTCTAAGCCTAACACGATATCAGATAGTTGACCAATGCTACTAGAGCCTCTCAATTGAGATAGAGATGTTGCTGCTCCTTCCTCATGCCCAGCAGATGGAGGTCTTTTCAAATGAGATACTAGTATTAGAGATATATCTAGTTCTTGCACGAGCATTCTTAGCTTAGTCATAATTTCATCAATAGCTTTTCTTTCATCACCTTGCTGTTGATCTGAAATGACAATACTAACATGGTCTAGTACAACAAACTTACAGTTAAGCGCGTTAGCAAAGAACCTTACACAATGGAGAATAGAATCAATTGAGTTAGACCCAAAGTGATCGTAGAAGAATACTCTACCTGTCCCTAGTGTCTCATCAAAGGCACTTTTTCTTTCTTCTACAGTCGTATTATTAAACACTTCACTAATATGCAAGGGTTTATTAGCTGCTAGAGACATGATACCTAAACCACTTCTCTTTACACTCTCCTCCAGAAACATTAGCCCTACATTCTGTTGAGTGTTCTTCAAAGAGTGATACACAAGCTCTCTAACAAATTGGCTCTTACCTAATCCAGAACCAGCCGTTACGGTTATAAGTTCCCCCATTCTAATGCCATGGGTAAGCTTCTCTAGCCCTTCAAAAGGATAATGTACTTCTGCTTCGATAGCTTTCTCGTTTACAACGTCCCACAATTCATCACCAGAGATAATATTCTCTGGAGTGTACTGTTTAGCATTCCACCAATCTCGAACAAACTCCGTCTTCTTTCCTAAACATAGATACTCATTAGCATCCTTGAATTGTAGTGGCATTATCTTTGCTTTAGGAGCAAGAGTTTCTGCTAATCTAGTAGCAGCAGCTTTACCCGCATCATCATTGTCAAAACAAATAATAACATTATCAAAAGACATTAGAAAGTCATAGATATGCTTGTTAGTAATGTCTCTTTTAACTGATGCTGCACCATTCTTAATAGAAACGACAGGCCACTTCTGATTCTTCCCTCCCATCATTTCATAAGCAGACATCGCATCAAGCTCACCTTCACAAATCGTGATGTACTTTCCACCATTCCCAAACATATTCTGTCCAAACAACAAACTACCTTTAATGTTTCCTTCAGAATGAAAGGATTTAGTGGAAACGTTTCTAACCTTATTTGCAATAAGCATTCCTTGTTCATTGTAGTAAGGGTAAATATGTCGAGAAGGATTATCAGCGACAGTAACACCGTACTGTTTGCAGGTGTCAAAGGAAATTTTTCTATCTTCTATCGCTTTTAAAACCCCTGTTGTTTTAATAGGAGAGACTGGTTTTTCCATTTCAATAACATTCCCACTGTTAGAATTAATACGGTAGGTACAAGTAGCACCATAACAGAACTTACTACCATCACCATACACCGCAACATTATCTCTACTGCCGCATTCAGGACATTCTTCACGACGGATAACTTTGCTTTTTGTTAAAGAGTAATCAGATGTCATTATATTCTCCAAAACCTCTGTTAGGCATAAAGTCTACAACAGCAGTAAGTTTTTCAATAGCAACAGTAAGATCGTTCATCCTAGTCATTAACTCATCCACTGTTTCCATAAGCTCATCAAATTCTTCTTCATTCATTTACTTATCCTTAAATTCATGTGTAATCTCTTCAACGGAAGGTTCTTTTAAAACCGTTGTAAGATACACTGGCTTGTTGCTGTATTTAAACACACGAACATCAGGAAAGCAATCAAATTTATATGCACAGTACACACAATCTGTAGACAATTTCATATTGCCAGACTTTCCCTCTGGAATAGGATCGTAGCATAAAGGTGGACGTTCATCTGAAGCAACAATATTTCTAAGATGTTCTACTCTCTTCTCGACGTTTATAGTGTCCATATCATCCACTGTGAAGAGCAGAAGTTCACCTGTAACCTTATTCATAACGAGGAAATGTGCCCTTTCCGCACCTTCCGCTTCCATATAGCCACTCAATTGACCTAAGTAGCCAAAGCTATCCTTCTTGAAAAGAGTACCATCTTTAAATTTCTTGAAGGAAAAATCACTGGCTGTTTTGACATCAACAATTTCACTGTCAATTTTACAGTCCATATGCCCATCAACACCAGAGATAGTTACCTTCTTTTGCATATCGGTTACATCATGTCCTGCTTCCTTTGCTAGAAGCAGAAGCACCTCCTCTATCAAAGAACCGTAAAGGAACTTCATAAGGGTTGGACCTGATGGAAGGGCTTGCTCTCTGGGATGTTTTAGTTCAAACCAAAGGCGTCTGTCTTTCTTACCGATGGAAGACATTCTTAAAGTAGTTTTACTACTTCTCCTAGCCTCTTCTACATGCGTAGTTATGATAGACTTAACACCGTCTAGAAAAGAGTTAAGATTATCCTCAGATATCTTATGCTCGTTTTCTAGAACAGTGTAGATGTCATCAACTAAATTTTCAATTTGCATTTCTCTCTCCTGTAAAGATAATACTGAAGGGGGAAGGAATCGAACCTTCCGTTAGGTGTCGCACCACCTTGACGCCTTATTGCGAATACGACCTCATTCACGAGCCATACCCCTCCACAATTATATGTATAGCTGCCCACTCAGCATTGCTGCCCTCGCCCACTATACTCCTCAGTCCCGTGACATTGTATTGTATCTTATGATTCTCACAGACTAAGCCCAGTTAGTTATCGTCCCTCTCTGTTAAAAGGGTGCTTCATCTCCTTCTGTATTAAAAATCAGAATCTGCCTCGTAAACTACAAGGTTGGTAACCATAACCTTGTTCAGGTACATGCTAGTACCATACTGTGATACCATTGGATGATCTTTGTTAAAGCCAACCTTAACTTTAACATCAGAGCCATTGCCAATCAAGGTTCCGTTCATCCCTTCCTTATCATTGTTTATGACAGGAACATCGAACTTAGACCTTGCAGTGATAAAATCTCCTCTTTCATCATCCCTATTCTTAGTAAGGACGCCATGCTTCTTTAAATTATCGAGAGTATCCTCTGACAGATTGCAAACATCCATCTGATACTTTTCAGACATCTTATCTGGTGTACTCAGCTTAGCCCAGTACGCTTTACCTTGAAACACCATAGTTTCTCTAGCCATTTGTTATCTCCTTTGTTTTGTTAAACTCTTTACTCTACACACTATACTCGCTCTTCTACTAAAAGTCAACCCCTAATTTAACTTTTTTTCTAATGCGTTTCAGCCCACGTTGTGCCTACCTTCGCATCAGCATTGAGAAGGATATTCATATTGAACCCAATCCCAACTTCTTGCATTGTAGTATCTGCTATTTCACAGAGTTTGTCAACATCTTTTTTATGACATTCATATTGTTGCTCATCGTGAATGGTATTAACGAGATGAGCATCCAACCCTAGCTTCTCTATCTCTTCATATAACAGAATGCTCCATTGCTTGCAGCATATTGCCCCTGCACCTTGTAGTAGGGTGTTAAGACTAGCATGAGGGGAACGAACCAACAAGCGCCTTCCATCAATGCCTCTGATGTACCCACGTTGGGCATACTGTTGTACCTTCTTAATCAAAGCACCTAACTTAGGCATGTTCTTGAAAAACTTTTGTTTCAATCTCTCCCCATCTCTTGAACTGCCGTTAATGATGCTACCTATCTTTTGTGACCCAGCACCATAACACAGTGCATAGATAAAGGTCTTAGCAGATTCTCTAGTGGGTAATCCCGCCGCCTTCTGATTGAGCGTATGCGGATCGCCATTAACAACAGCTTCCGTAAACTCCTCATCATCCATATAGTGGGCAAGCATCCTCAATTCTAACCCTTTAGCATCTACACCAACTAGAGAATAATTATCTGTATCTTCTACTGTCCAACAGCCTCTACTCTCCTTACCATAGGGCTTGTAAGATGCTACTACATTAGCCATGTTAGGTTCAGAATGTGTCATACGCCCTGTTATTGCCCCCATCGTGCGTACCTTGCCATGTACACGATTATCATTATCAACAGCATCTAACCATGCTTCAACTGTTTTCCAGCGTGTCTCTAACATCTTCCATTCAGATAATTGCTGTAGTGCTTTCGGCGCAGTAGCAGAGACAGTTTCCAGATTACGCTCACTAACTTTTGGATTACCTTTAGGTGTAAACTCAACAGGCTTCCATCCGTACTCTTCCATTCTCTCGACAATCTGTTGTGGTGAAGCAAGATTGAATGGTTGAAATTCAACTATACTAAACTCACCGCCTACAACAGTTTCATAGTTGGGTATTTGTTTAAGACCTACGCTAGACATTTCCCCATTTAATTTTATTTTAGGTACTACTTGCTTGATAAACTTTGCTCTATCTTTAATATTAAATAGAACTTCAGCTTCTATTTCTTTTGCTTTACTGTTCGTTTCAGTCATAAGCATGTGCGCTTTTTGTACATTTAAGTAGAACCCATGCTTTTGTTGTTCATTGATAATAAACCTGATCTTATGTTCTAATTCGATGCTAGTATCTGAAAAATCTTTCTTCTCTTCATTCATTAGATACTTATACAGTTTTGTTGTTATCTCTGTATCTTGAACACAATAGCTTACCATCTCTTTAGAGAGGCAGGTGAAGTCACTAAACTCGCCTTTTTCCATGCCAAGTCTGTGACCCCACGCTGCTAGCGAATGGCCTTTTTCTCTATTAGGACTAAATAGTTGCGAGAGTATAAGGGTATCCACTATTCTTTCTCTACTAATATCCATATCCCATAACTTATTTAGTACAGGGATATCGAATGATAGTACGTTGTGTCCAATAATAGTATTGTAAGTGTCTAAATACCTCCTTAAATTTACTTTGTCCTGAAATATTCTAACTTTTTTAGTAGTAGTATCTTGACAAACAACAACCCAAATCTTAGTAGCATCAAGACCATCAGTCTCAATATCTATTGTAGTAGACTTATTGGACAATTGAAACATGATGATTTAGCCTTGTAGTCATTAGTAGGATCGACCGTACCTTTTTCAACAAACCTTGCCGCATTGAAAAAGTCCAGCTTACTAAGCATACCTAAATACCAACCGATTGTCAAGTCTTTTTTTACACGAACAAATGTGTAACTGTCACACTTCTGATGTATGTTGTATGCAGACACAGAACAAGAATATTCTGGTTGTGGCTTCACAGTTGTCAACTTAGTTTTAACATCTGTAGTACTACCATCAGGAAGAATTATATCGTACTCATAATTACTCTTTAACTTTCCACCTAAAACTTTTAACACAATCTCTTCACCTAGCATACCCGCAACATTACCCCTACCTTTGCTGATAGAGTTTTTTAAAACGCCCATCTCTTTAGCTCTTGCGGAAGCATCTTCCATCATACTTTTTGTTATTTTTACTTCTTGCATACATCCTCCTCAGTATAATAATCTTCCATCCCCTCCTCCACTGTGGGGCCAGTATCTTTTTTAACAGGTTTAATCTTCTGACCATACTTGCCAGAGAACAAGCCTTTTTTAACAGGATTATTAATCCACTTCCACAATTTTTTATTCCTCTTTTCCTGCATAATCTTCCTCATTATAAAAGAGTATTTCAACAGCGTCAGGGTAGTCAATCATCGCATCTTCTATGCAATCATACACCTCATCATGCTCGACCTGACCAGTGCCATAGCAGACGTGACACACACTACTAGTATTCTCTCCCCACATGATAGTACCTTCGACACAATCTTTGCAGTCCAGATATACTGTAGTATTCATTATTCTACCTCCACGATTATGTTATCTTTTTCAACACCGTATGCTGTTACCTCGAACGTTTCGCCGTTGGTGTCATAGAAAACAATCTCTCTAAATTCTACACCACTGTAAGTTGTGGTGACCCCGTGATTAGCTTTTCTAATAACAATTTTACTTACCTTATGCAAAGGCAAGGTGTCTACCATTGGCATCGTCTAATCCTCCTCATCAAAAATATCTTGCGTAGGGCCGTTGATAGTCTCGTAGACCTCTTGATTAGACCTACCATGCTTGTCTAGCCACTCATTGATGGACATCCATGAGGCATCCTCCTCCATATACATCAACCAATCTTTAACTTTACCCATTTTCATCTCCTCTAAAACTTCATTCAGATTTATGTATGATCCACTAGATGCTGATGTTGAACCAGCACATGCTCCTGTAGTAACAAACAACAGCACTACTAACAAGTTTTTAACTCTACTCATTTTGATCTCCTTTTATAGCACATCTGTTGGTGAATGTCAACCAGAATTTTCAAGTAAGACTACTCTCCACTCTTTAACTGCTGACCATCTACGATATAGATCAAGAGCATAGTCCTTCGCCTCATCTTCAGTGGCAAACTTCTTACCATTCCCAGCCCATGTGCCGGTGTTATCAGCTTGAACTTCTACTACATATTCCATGTATATTTCCTTCATGTGTCCAGCATTAACCATAACTCTTTTTATCACCCATATCATCACAATACACGCCCAACTTATCAACCATCTTTTTGTCATAGGTATCAGCTATCTCTTTAGCCTCTTCATAGTAACCACCGATGCCGATGGTTTTCCATACTTGCTTTTCATAGTGCCAGCCATACACGTTATAGCCAACCATGTGCCTATCTTCGCAGGGTATCATAACATCATGTGCCCCGTCCTCGTGAAGTGTTATATCATAGTCATACACAGGCATGACAAAAGAGAACTTTGTGACTTTACGAGTTATATATCTAGGCATCTTTCTTCTCCTGAAGTTTGTTGAATGTTTCTAACATAAGCACTGTCGTGTTAGATGTCAACCCCATAAAGCATTATTGATGACTTCTATTCTAACTTCTATAATCTCCTTTTCAGCTACACCATATTCACAGCTAGCAATAGCCATAGCCTCTTTAGCTGTATATGCTCTCACATATTCAACAGTGAGATCGCCTTCTTTATCTCCTTTGCCAATCCACCTAATAAGATAGGTAAACAGGCTGGGTCGATTTGGATATAGAATCTTAGTAATCATCCCGTGAGGTGTCAAGTACTTATTCATAATCTTTCACCATAAAATACCATGCCACAACAATAACTATAGGCAACATGAACAACAAACCAAAGTGAAATAGACCGCCGTCGTAGTTCATAGCCATTTCAGCAGTGTATATATCACCTAGTAGTGCAGCTATAACGATTAGTGCATACATCGATCTTATCATTGACATTTGCTAGTCCTTTCCATTTGTCTGGTATGATACTAGAACAGAATTACCCATAAGTCAACCATTGTTTTAACTATTCTAATTCAAACATTTCATATAGTGGATAAAGAAGTAGATGATGTAGTTATTAATATACATTCGTATAGTATACCTTATATAGGGTGTTTTCATAAGTTGTCAAGGGGTAAGGAAAAACTTTTTTACACTGTTACAATAATACAACACATCATAACGTGTTATCAGTAAGTGTGATAGTCGCTGCATGTTGTACTTTTGCAACACCTCCATAGTCGTATCAGTAAGCGTGATAGTAGGGCTCTGTTCTTTTTTTGTTCTACTTTTCCTTATCATTACTAAGACCTTTTCAAAATACAAACACCAATAGGCCGCTATTGCTAGCAGCCTATCAGTCTGTTTTGTTTTGTTAAGCAATAATAGCATATAAGTGTTTTATAATGCTATTAGGGTATTCTGGCCTATTGCTTAACGTGTAGGTTCTGGTATGCATTATCACCATATAGTGCCCCTTTTTGGTCTGTTTTATTGTTGCACCTTGTTTGCGCAATTGTTTGAATAATTGCTTTTGTTTAAGCATGTCTCGCGCCTTTCTAATTGTTATGCAGCGGCAGGGATATCTAGTACGAAGCCTGACGTATCATAGAATGCATTCCCTTTAGGCGTTAGTGCTACCGCCTTGTTGATACCATCAAGGAAACGCAAATCATGGATGTCACCACTAATAACTTTGCGCCCCTTGTATACCTTAGGCAATAAATCACTTTTGCCAATACGCAATACGAACGCTACATTTAACGGCTGTTCCCATGCTATGGTGTCGTTGACTTCATTGCGTGAGAATGTCAGAGAATAGTTAGGGATATGAGATACATCCCTATTCGGAACTTTTGTATAATCATAGAACGTTATAGCAGGGAACATATTAAAAATATGCGGCTGTTCTCTTTCCCATAGTCTATCGCTTGTCCCGTTCAAGCGAATGCATGGAATAGCATTGGAACGCTTTGCACGCCTTTCGTGCGCCGCTATTTCACGTTCAAGCTTGATCATGAATTGCTCTCTAAATTCTACATATAATATTGCCCTAACAATTCTAGCAATATGAACATGGTGCGCGCCATTGTTAACCATATGGCGCTGTCCATGGCCACTAGTATTTAAACATTCAACACCACATCCCAAACTAGCAAACGCACAAAAGTTATAGCCGGACCATGAACTAGGCGCAAAATGCAATATGGCTGTCATATATCCAAACTTTTCACCCTTAATTACTTTTGGGTTTATTGTCAGAATGTTAGGCAATTTAGACCATGCCAACCTACCATTCGCCCTAGTGGCGTCAATGATCTTTTGTCGTGCCGCTTTGCGACATGCAATGATCAAGTTATCAGAATTGAATATTTCACGTAACTTTTTAGAAGCATTTGCCATAATCGTAATCCTTATTAGTTATTCATCCATTCATCAAACGATAACAACGGCTGTCCGGTATTAACATCATTACCTTTACCGTCGCTTGCACAATGCAAATATACATCATATGCATCCTCTAAACTACCTCTATTTGACAATTCCCATAGTTCGCTATTTGATAGGCTATTATATTTTGCCATTGTTTTAATTCCCATATGATAGTTAGCAAGCGCGACATTATTGCCCCGCTTGCTTTCTATCGTTACCTCTTTTCATTCATTACCCATGCGGTCGCACGCTCAGCTTTTGAAAACGCTTGTTGCAATGCATTGGGATTATCTTGCAACATTTCAATCCAATTATTGAGATATTTTGCATGATCTTCGCGGGGTTCATTTATCATGCCAAGTTTAATCATGCTCATGGCGCTGCTACATTCCGCCACCAACTCCTCAAATGCATAACCTTTGCGATCTACACCAAACTTTCGATCTAGTAAAGATTTATGGCCAGTAGCATGACCCAATTCATGGAATAGAGTACTATAAAAACCGTTTGTTGTTTTGAATTGTTCGCGCTCTGGCATATGCACATCATGCACGGCGGGACTGTAGTATGCACGATCACCACCATATATAACATTGATACCAGTGTTATTGACAACACTTTCCGCCTTACCATTACGTTCCACACCATTAGGCAATGGCGTATCGTTTTTCTTGGCCAGTAATGGCGTTTCAAGTTGCGCGCCATTATAAACAGCATAAGCGCGCCAGCCCGCTATAAATGTAGACTTTTCGCCGTCTTCATTTTTGTTTACGATTAATGGGCGGAGCAACCATGTTCTGGTTTTCAATTCGTCACGTCGCACGCGATATTTGCCATTGGATTGCTTGCACTGATTATACGTTAACCAATGGGCACTATTCCAGTCATGCGACATTGCCGCCATTGATAGGATAAATGGATTAAATCCGCTAAACTTATGGCCAGTTGAAATGTTCACATGTTCGCCTAAGTCTATAGACGTTTGGACCCATGGCTTGCTCCAATCGGTTCCATGTTTCCGCATAGCACTAATGAACATATCCGCATTGATTTGAATTGCTTTATCTGACATTGGTTATTCCCATATTTGATTTAAGATGGACTATAAATAACACACAATCAAAAGGTTGGCAATGGATTAAATGCATTGATATGTAATTAATTTTGACGCGCCTATCCTATCGCCAATTGGATGCATGGCATTGATAGCAAACAATATTCGAATGGACAGGGGTCTGGTCTGTTATGAAAATTAGGCGCCCCACTATATAAACCATAGGGAAACCATAGAGGCATGAAGCAATAAATTATGGCGCCGTCTCCATAAGATATCCACATGAGAATGATTATCATTCGCAACTGTAAAGAAAAATAAATAAATTGTGGGGATAGGGGGGGAAGGCAAGGGCCAGTGGGGGCGGGGTGTGTAATATATGAACTACTGAGCAATTTTTTCTAATTTTAAAGGAATTGTAAAAGTACAACATATTCAATGACTTAGCAAAAGACTCTATTCTAAGCATAAGAATATTTCTAGTAACAAAATCAATGCCTTATGAATCTATTCTAGTCCATAAGTAGTCATAAGATTAGAAGAAGTAGGAGAAAGTATCATAAGTATTAATATGGGGGGTGGGGTTCATAAGTATATATTATACACCTTCTGACGAATTTGTCAAGCTTTATTTTTTATCTTATGATAACGTATTGATTTCATTAATTTTTATTTTTTAGAAAAATAGCCTTTATTCTACTTTTATAAAATAACTTACATGCCTCAAAATACCCCTTTAGTATCAGTAGTTTAACATAGGCATGTAAGCTTTTTTTAGTTTTAGGTAAAACAGGGTATTTTAGGTAAAAATAGTTTCCTTTATTATCAACTACTTATAACTTTTTTTAATTTTTTACTTGACAAATCTGTCAGAAGGTGTATAATAGTAGGTAGAGCAGTAAAAAAGTCAAACCTTCTCACTTCACTTTTTACTGGAAGAGGGCTTATTCCTTACTGCTATACTTCTTCTATTAGACTTGTTCTAATAGGGGCGATAAAAGGACTTAAAAAGTGCAACTCGTAAGTCACTTTCCATGGTTTATCCTTTTATCAGATTAAAGGAACATTATGGCTAGAAATTATATAAAAGAGTATGCTAATTACCATTCTAAAGGTAAGCAAGTACAACGCCGTCAGGATAGAAATAAGGCTAGAGCGGATATGGTAAAGGCAGGAGCAGTATCTAAGGGTGATGGAAAAGATGTACATCATGTAGATCATAATACAAAGAATACAAATAGAAATAACCTAAGAGTTATGTCTAAAAGCCGTAATAGAAGTAGAAAAGTCTAATGTTGCCAGCTAAAAGAAATAGAGAACTTACCAAGAAACAGAGTGTCTTCTTAGATTCTCTGTTTGATAATGGTGGTAACGTTATTCAAGCGATGGATTCTGCTGGATACCATGTAGGTTCCAGAAGTAACCTTATGCACTCTGTAAAGCATGAGATTATTGAAAGAGCTAGAAATCAACTTGCTGGTTCTACTGTAAAATCAATTAACAGACTAGCAGAAGCTCTAGATGCTGATGGAACTATTCCTAATAGTCAGGTAGAAATACGAATGAAAGCAGCTAATGATATTCTAGATAGAGTAGGTATTGGCAAACGTCAAGAGCTTGATATTAGAGCAGAAGTTGTTCATGGTGTTGTACTACTCCCACCGAAAGGTAAGGAAAGAGCGATGGTTTTAGATGGATGATGAACAAGAAAAACCTAAAAGACGCTATCAGTATAGCTCAAAACAAAAAGCAAAAATAAAATTTAGAAAAAAGATTGCTAAACGTAAGAAAGAACTTAAATCCTTAGAGTTAAAGAACGATAATAGTAAGAAGAAGTCTAAAGGCGTTATTGAGAAGAAGATAAAAGCATCATCAAAAGCTGATATTATCTTTGAGCCAAATGAAGGGCCTCAGTACACTTTTCTAGCCGCACCTGAAAAAGAAGTATTGTATGGTGGTGCTGCTGGTGGTGGTAAATCGTTTGCTATGTTAATGGATTTACTACGTTATGCAGGTAATGGTAATCATCGTGCTTTGCTACTACGTAGAACATTAGCAGAACTAACAGAACTTATAGATAAAAGCAAACAAATTTACCCTCGTGCATTTCCCGGTGCTAAGTTTAAAGAATCTACTAAAACTTGGGTTTTTCCATCAGGAGCTACCGCACTATTTAGTTATGTAGACCAAGATGATGATGTGTATCGCTATCAAGGAATGGCGTTTTCATGGATTGGTATAGATGAGTTAGGGCATTATCCTTCACCCTTTGTATGGAACTATCTCCGTTCTCGTCTACGTACTACCGATCCAGATATTCAAACGTACATGAGAGCAACAGCTAACCCCGGTGGTGCTGGTGGTTGGTGGATTAAAAAAATGTTTATCGATCCTGCTCCACCAGATGAACCGTTCTTTGCTACCGATACAGATAGTGGTAAAACTCTTGTTTTTAGTGTTACGCATGAAAGAGCAGGAGAACCTTTATTTAGACGTAAGTTTATCCCTGCAAGATTGACTGATAATCCTTATCTTATGCAGGATGGTGAGTACGAGACGATGCTGATGTCTCTGCCAGAAGTACAAAGAAAGAGACTTCTGGAAGGAGATTGGAATGTTTCTGAAGGAGCAGCATTTAGCGAGTTTAATACGTTAGTGCATGTAGTTGAACCGGAGGAACTTCCTTATAACTGGATTAGAATACGTGCTTGTGATTATGGTTTTAGTTCACCTTCTTGCGTACTGTGGGGAGCTATAGATTGGGATGGGTGTATCTGGATATATAGAGAGCTATACCAAACAAGACTAACAGCAGAAGAGTTAGCAGGAGTAATTTTAGAGCTAGAGGCTTTTGATCCCAATATGTACGCATCTATTCTAGATAAGTCGTGTTGGAATAAGACCGGATTAGGGAAAAGCATTGCTCAGACAATGATTGAACGAGGACTTCGCTGGATTCCTTCTAATTCAGATAGAATGCAAGGTAAACAAGAAGTGCATAGGCGGCTACTAATGGATGCGTACAGTCATCCCCGATTAAAGATATTTAATACCTGTACTAATCTTATTCGTACTTTACCTTCTCTACCAATGAGCAAGACAAATAGTGAAGATGTTGATACCCGTGCTGATGATCATGCTTATGATGCATTACGATACATGTTTATGAGCCAACAAAGCACCAGACCTCCTTCAACATCTTTTGGAATGACACATTTAAACAAACCTATGATACATGATAAAGTATTTGGATATTAAGCATGGCTACAAAAAAACGTAAAGTACCTATCAAACTTACTATTTCTTTTGATGATGCTTATCAAGCATATCAAAAAGGAAAGAATACAGCACAAGAACCGGCCCTTCTGAAAAAGTTATACGCTGCTAAAAGAGCCGTTAAAAGGGCAGAAGAAGGCCCATATGATCATAAAAAAGTAAGACCTTCTACTTCTGGACGACGAAGAGAAGCTGGTAGGCTTTTTGGAAGACAAGAAGAAACTGTAGAACATGAGGGACGTTTACAGCGTATCCCCGGTTCCGTAGTTGGACCTAACGAACGACACAAACGAGTAACCCAAAAAGAGAAACAAAGAGCCGCTGATCTAACAGGATTAGGCTTAGAAATAGCAAGCTATGCAATAGGAGCAGGACAAATGATTGGATTAATTACAGGCGCAGCTAAACTTCTCACTCCAGCAGCAGCAAAGTTGTTTGCCAAAGGTGGTGAAAAAGCATTAAGCCAAGCTGCGATAAAGAGAGCTAACACAGCAGCTAGGAAAGCGGCTAAAGATAAAGCTGAGAAAGCTGCCTCTGAAAAAGCTGCTAGAGCTAAAAAAGTTGCTGGCGATAAGGCCGCAGCTAAGAGAGCCGCCGAGCAGACTAGACAACAGAACGAAGGAGCTGCTAGAGCAGCAGCTGCTAAGAAAGCGGCTGCTAAGAAAGCTGCTAAGAAAGCTGATCCTAAGACTTCTGCTAAGCCTAAGATTGTAAAAACGGGAGGTTTTGGACCAAAGAAACCTGTTTCACCGGAAGGAAGAATATTAGACGATCAGGCTAGACGAGCAGCGAGAGCAAGCCAACAGAAAGCTGTTGCTGCTAAGAAAGCTCCTAAGAAAGCTGCTGCTGCTAAGACTGCTGCTGATAAGAAAGCGGCTGCTGCTGCTAAATCTGCTACAGGGTCTAAGGTTGCAGCAGGTTCTACTGTTGCCGCATTAACTGCTGGACTTGTAGCAGCAGAGTTAAATGCTAATAAAGAAGATGCACCTACTACTAACAAACAAGGACCACGACGAACTCATGGAGGAAGAGGACGACCTATTCCAGAAGCAAAACAGCCTACAATTGGAGAACCTGTTGTAAGACAAGGGGCTGCTAAAAAGAAAGTTGGAGAACCTGTTGAAGGACAGGGCGCTGGACCTTCTGTACCTCCTACACTTCCTGTGCCTAGAGCTAAACCTAAAAGAGATAAAGATGCTGCTCTTAAACGAGATAAAGATAAAGCAACAAAATTACGTAGTGCATTAGATAAAATGTCTGCTGCTGAAAGAAAATCTCTTGGTCCTGTAACTAACTTTATGGAAAAATTTTTAGGTCTTAATAGAGATAAAGCAACTATTGAAAGAGATATGGCCGCAGATAAAAAAATAGAGGAAGAACTAAAGGACGAAATGTTAGAATTTTACGGAAAAAAGAGAGGCGGTAAAGTTACTGCTAAACGACCCACCGCTAAGAAATACGCAATGAATAGGGGCGGTATGGCTTCTCTTCGTAAACCAACCAGAGCATAAGGAGAAATATTATGCCAAGTAATTATCGTTACCCCGGCAAAGCCGACTTTGAAGGTGTATCAAAAGAAATGAAAACGCAGGGAATAAAGACAGGCGAAATGAGTGATGTAGATGCATCCAGCTTGTACCGTGAGAAGAAGGAAGGTGACTTGCTTGGTTCTACAAAAGTAGATTTTAGCCAGTTTACTAAAACTTCCAAACACAGCATGAAGAACGATGAAGCGGCTATTTTTAAAATGGCAGAGGATCATTCTCTATATGATACTTCTGGTAATCGTTAATGCCAGAGTACTTAAAACAGTTCTTAATGAAAGAGTATGGTGGAACTAAATGGTTCGAACGAAGGGTTAAGGAGCCGTCTTCTTGGGGGGCTATTGCTCTTATCCTAGTAGTAGGAGCAATGCTCTTTCAAACTTACCCGCTTTTTTGGCTTACAGGTGCAGCAGGATGTGCAGTTGTAGCTTTTGTACTGAAAGAGAAGAATGTCAATTAACGACTTTGAAGAAAATGAACCTGAAATTATAGAACTGGATGCTGATGAGCTTCCCGGTTTAGCAGGTCTTATTAAAAGCAAGTTTGGTGATGCAGAGAATGGACGCCTTTCTGATGAACAGCGTTGGTTACTTGCTTACAAAAACTATCGTGGTATTTCAGACAGTTCGACTATGTACAGTTCTTCGGAAAAGTCCAAAGTCTTTTTGAAGATCACTAAAGTTAAGGTTCTTGCTGCTTTTGGTCAAATTTCTGATATTCTATTTGCTAATAATAAGTTTCCTTTGACAGTTTTACCAACAGATGTTCCAGTAGGAATTGCTGAATTTGGACATGTCCCTACTGAAGAAGAAAATGCTTTCTTACAAGATATGCCTGATGAAATGCTTAATACACCATTAGGTCAACTTAATCAAACTAATCAATCTGATAAAGATTTCTTAGCAGGATTAAAAGATAAGTATGGTAAGTCTTCATTAGTAGAAGGAGAGTCTATCTTAGGCACTCCACAGATTGATTTAGCATTAGAAGCAGCGAGAAACATGGAGAAAACAATCCATGATCAGCTTACTGATACAAATGCTATGAACGTACTAAGGCATTCTATCTTTGAATGTTGTCTATTAGGTACAGGAGTTGTCAAAGGACCGTTCAACTACAATAAGACAGTACCTAATTGGAAGATAGAACAAGGAAAGAAACAATTTATCCCAACAGAACGAATTGTTCCTCGTATCGAAGCAGTTTCTTGCTGGGACTTTTATCCTGATCCTTCTGCTACTTCTATTGAAGATTCAGAATATATTATTCAACGACATCGTTTTAATAGACAGCAACTAAGAAATTTAATAAACCGTCCTTTCTTTGATGAAGACAGTATTAATGATTGTTTGGATGAAGGTCCAAATTATGAAGAAAGATATTTTGAATCCATTATTCGTACTGAAGATGATGAATCTCCTTATGCAGAAAAGAGATATGAAGTACTAGAATATTGGGGAATGGTCGATGCTTCTTTTGCTAGAGAAGTAGGGATGAATGTTCCTGAAGAAGTAGGGCATTTAGATTCTGTACAGATTAATGCATGGATTTGTGGTCCTACGATTATTAGATGTGTACTTAATCCTTTTATTCCAGCACGTCTTCCGTATCAAACATTTCCTTACGAGCTTAATCCTTATCAGCTATTTGGTATTGGTGTAGCAGAAAATATGCAAGATTCTCAACTCCTCATTAATGGGCATATGCGTATGGCTATTGATAATCTTGCTCTCGCTGGTAATATGGTTTTTGATGTAGATGAAACCCAGCTTGTCCCCGGTCAGAGTATGGAAGTATTCCCCGGCAAGATATTTCGTAGGCAGACAGGACAGTCTGGTGCAGCAATTAGCGGTATCAAGTTTCCTAACACTGCACCTGAGAACTTACAGATGTATCAGACTGCACGTCAGCTTGCAGATGAACAAACGGGTATTCCCTCTATTACACATGGACAAACAGGCGTATCAGGAACGGGCAGAACTGCTGCTGGTTTATCTATGCTATTAGGTGGAGCAGGACTAAGTATTAAAACAGTTATTAAGAATATAGATGACTCTTTGCTGAAGCCTCTTGGTGAATCTTTCTTTCAATGGAACATGCAGTTTAATGATGAAGAAGCAAATATTAGAGGCGATCTAGAGATTAAACCTAAAGGCATCGCATCTGTAATGCAGAAGGAAGTACGAACACAAAGACTAACAACTCTTCTACAAACGATTGCTAATCCAATGCTTGCTCCGTTTATTAAGATACCAAACTTGATTAAAGAACTGGCTATTTCTCAAGATATTGATCCAGATCAGTTAGTAAACGATGCTAATGAAGCTGCTGTATTTGCAGATATTTTAAAAGGATTAACGAATGAACCCCAAAACGGCGAAGGCACTCCTCCCGCTGGTCAACAACCCCCAAATGTGGGAGGGGATGCAGGAGTACCTGTCGGAGCAGATACAATGGACGAATCGGGCGTTGGTGGTGGAAATATCGGAGTTGGAACTGCGCCGCCTTCAGGGGAAAGCGGCTTTACTGGAAACGTTCAGTAAGTTACCAGAGATCGTTAATAGCTCAATAAAAAATTATGAAATAGAGAAAAAATAGAATGTCTAAACCTGTCGCACCTCTAATGTTCGATGAAACTACTGGTAAACCAGTAGTTATACCACATGGTCTTTCGTCTGGCTATACTCTTCCCAGAATAGAACCAAATTATGATCGAAAAAATATGGCTAATGGTGGTCTTTTACCTCCACTTAATCAAGATTTAACGGGAGAAGACGAAGACTTAACGGAGTTAGAAAGAATAACAGCTAGAGTAAAAACCTTAGAAAGCCAACAAAAACGAAATATAAATCAACCTATTGGTGATGAATTCGAAGGCGATGACGCCCAGAATGAAGGTGTAGATGCAGGAATAGGTACTCCTGAAAGTATGATGGAAGGTATAGGAGGTCTTATTGGTGGTATAGGTAAGTTAGGTGTTTTTGGGGCTGTACAAGGTATGATTGGTATGCACCAGCAACAAGAAGAAATAGATACGTCTGTCGCAGCGAGTACTGTTGATGACCCAGTAGATGTTACTGGTCATGATCCAAGCCAAACAGGTATCACTGGACTAATAGGAATGCATGATGTAAGTGAAGAAGAGATTCAAGGACAAATAGATACTGCAACAGCACAAGTTGCAGAAGAAGAAGCACAAGCAGCGCAAGCAGCGGCAGATGTAGGTGTTGTTGGTCAAGAAGAAGCTGATTCAGCAGCAGCAGGAGCAGCAGAAGCAGCAGCAGCAGCAGCAGGGGATGATGATGCGGAGGGTGATCCTTCTGAAGGCATCGCTGCTTCAGGAGGTCTTATAAGAGGCTATCAAGAAGGTGCGATGGTTGAAGGACAAGCCGATACTACTATGGACACTGCTGGATTAGGCCCAATGGGACTAGTGGATGATATGGCAGGAGATCAAGTAACAGGAGTTGAAGATGATCTAAATATGGAAGTGGAGGAAGGTGCATACGTTCTTAATGCAGACACAGTAGAACTAGTAGGGTTAAAAGATTTAAACCAGCTAACAAAAGATGCTATAGACATTGCAATCGAATCTGATATCCCTCTTCCTAAATCAGTTGATCCAACACAGAAAGTACCGATAAAGATATCCAATGGTGAATTTGTAGTTCCTGCTATTCTTGTTCCTATTATTGGTTTAGAGAACTTAGAGAAGATGAATAAGCGCGGATTAGACTACAGAGAAAAGAATAAAGAAGAAGCTCCACCACAAGAAGCTCAACAGGAAGATGTTCCGGTTGAACCCTCAGAAGTTCCGTCTAGAGGTGTTCCCGGTGAGATAAATTTAGCTCAAGGTGGAGCGTTAGCTGATCAGATGAATCAGCTTATGTAAAGTTTTTATCATAGTCTTCGGACTGTGATTTAAAAGGAGCAGGATACCCAATTGGCCCCTGCTAGTGAACCAAAAGTGGCTACCCAAAGTTATCGCTTTGGCCCCAAGTGAGGTATTATGATTGATGAAGAAAAAGTTGAAGAAGAATTTGAGCCTACCCCGTATAGTGGAGAATATCGAAGAAGTCTTTTAGACGCTGATGAGGAAGCTGAACCAGACCTTTCTGACCTTTCAGAAATTGAAAATACTCAGAAACAAGAAGGAATGCTTTCTAAGGAACAAGACCATAACTGGAAAAAGCGTTATGCCGATCTAAAAAGTTATCATGATCGTCAAAAAAACGAATGGACACAGGAAAGAGAACTTATCGAAGCTAAATCTCGTTTAGCTGAACAAAGTGCAGTTCTCTCAGAAATGCCTAAATCTCTTGAAGAGATTGAAGAATTTAAGCAAGAGTATCCTGAAGTTTATGGTGTAGTTGAAACTGTTTCTAGGCTTCAAGCAGAAGCTAAATCAGAAGAACTAGAAAAACGAATTTCTGCTTTAAATCAAAGAGAAGAAGAAGCTCGTTATAAAACGTCTGAAGCAGAGTTGTTAGCTGTACATCCCGATTTTCTTGATCTAAAAACTGATCCAGAATTTTTAGGATGGTTAGAAGAACAACCTGAAACTATTTCGAATGGTATCTATAAAAATAGAACTGATTCACAATGGGCTGCTCGTATAATCGACTTGTATAAACTTGATTCTGGCACCGTCAATCGAAAGAAGTCTAAACCTTCAAAAAGTGCAGCAACTGCTGTAACTAAAACTCAAAAAGCTATTTCGGTAGCAGACAGAGAAGATGTAAGGATTTGGACAAACGCTGAAATCTCCAAGTTGAAGCCACACGAATTTGAAAAATTAGAAAGCGAAATCGTTAAAGCTTCACGGGAGGGAAGAATAATTTAACCGCAAAGGAGAGACACATGTCTGTAGGAACTTCGGCGGGTTACGACAATTTATCAGGTGGTAAATGGAACCCGTCTATATTCAGCCAGAAAGTCCTTAAATTCTTCCGTAGAGCGTCGGTTGCTGAAGCAATTACAAATACCGACTATTCGGGAGAAATCGAGAACTTTGGCGATACAGTGAAGATTATTAAGGAACCAACGGTTTCTGTATCTTCATACACCCGTGGTGCTGTCGTCAATACCCAAGACCTCACTGACACTGAAATTACCTTGACCGTTGATCAGGGCAATTACTTTGCTTTTAAGGTTGACGATATTGAAGAACGTCAGAGCCATGTTAACTGGGAATCACTAGCAACTTCTTCGGGTGCGTACTCGTTGAAGAAGGCTTTTGATTATAACATTCTAAAAGAGATTAACGACAGTGCTGTTCAAGGCACTGCGACCACTGATACTGGTGCGGCTGGTGCTGCTATTTCCTGTAATACAGGTAATGAATGCGCCAACTATCTCGCTCGTATGGCTCAACAGCTTGATGCGAACGATGTACCGCAGGAGAATCGGTGGTTTGTCGCTAACTCTGGATTCTACGAGATTTTGAAACAGGCCGATGCTAAGTTGATGGACGCTAGTGTTACTGGTGAGAACCAATCAGCTTTGATGAATGGTGCTGTCACTGCTCGTAAGATTCATGGTTTCACGTTGTACCAAACTAACGTCATCCAGACCGGCTCTGCCGGTACGGCTGCTGCGTTTACGTTTGGCCCATCTGCGACCAGTGGCGAGACTACTTGTCTTGCTGGTCATATGAGTGCAGTCTGCACCGCTTCGCACATTGCAAAAACCGAAGTCATCCGTGACCCTGATAGCTTTGCTGACATTGTACGTGGTCTCCACGTCTTTGGCCGTAAGGTTCTTCGTGGTTCCGGTAGTGGCTACAAGGGCGTCCTTCAGGGCGTCGTTGATTTGAACACGTAAGGGAGGACTAAACTATGGCTACTTTTAATGCTACGCATTCAGGCGGCGGTACTGCTGGTCACCCTTCTGGTGTCGCTAACGCCTATGTTATGACTTCACCTGTTTATGACGCAGTAGATAATACTGATTTGTCTCAAGGTGATATCGTACAACTTATGGATGTTCCTGCTGATACTATGATTATCGGCGGGTGTATCGAAACTCTTGAAGCATCTGGTAATGGTCAGATCACGTTCGATGTGGGCTTTACTGGTGGAGATGTTGATTGTCTTGTTGATGGTGCAGCCTCTACGGCTATTATTACACCATTTCTAAGTGCAGCGTCTGGGGCAACTGCCTCTAATGCAGTATTGCTTACTGCTGCTGATACGATTGATCTTCTTGTTATTGATGGTGGATCAAGCCATTCGGCTGCATGGCGTTTTCGAGCGCATGTCGTACTGGTTGATGTATCTAAGAACCCTGTTGAATCCGCTACGGTGACGACGGGTACGTAACGCTTGAGTAAAGGTTTTGTAGGGTTCCTTTCAAAAACCCTACGCTACCCTCTTTGCTGTGTTCAAATTATGAGGTAACAAATGTTTTTAAAGCTACTAGACGAAGAAGATACAACCTTTTTACGAAACCAACTTACGAATAAGAAATTCGCAGATGGAAAGAAAACACAAGCTATTAGTAAGCTCTATGATATCAAACAGAATAAAGAAACTATCGTTCCTGAAAGAGTTAGAAAATACCTAATCGATCTTCTGTATAATAACTCATATATAGATTCAGTCTACTGTCCTAATAGAGTGTCAGTTAATTTTTATAACAGGTATACTGTAGGAGACTTTTACGATTATCATATAGACTCATTCAAAGCATCACCAAAGTCTAATAATGTTTTCTATGACTACGGGTTCTCAATTAACTTGAATGATGATTATGAAGGTGGAGAGTTTATCATAAAGACAGAAGCAGGAGAAGTTGGTACTCAGTTACAAGCGGGACAAGCGGCTGTATTTCCAATTATCTTCCCGCATAAGGTAGGCAAGGTTACTAAGGGCGTAAGAGAAAATATTATAGGGTGGTTTTCATCAAATGTATCGTATGAGCAATTCTTTATATTAAAGCATCTACAGGAATCAGCAATGACACTTACAAGACTGATGAAAGAAGATGATGCTACAGCAGAAGTATACAATGAGTTACTCTTGAATAATACACTTGTTCAAAACTATTTAAAGAAACTTTGGGGGAAATAAAATGGCAGATAAAAAGAAGAGAAGTACAGGTTTTCAAGAACGTCTTAAAAAAGGAACTGTAAGAAAAGAATACGATAAAAAACTTAAAGACAGGGCTTCTGCTAAAAAGAAAAAAGAAGATAAAGAGAAACGTCTTTCAGATGCTAGACATACGGCAAATATTGAAGCTGCTATACAAAAAAAACAAGTTCATAAAACTGCGCTGAAAGAAGCTACAGAACAAGATGATTGGTCAATGAAACCTAGTTCTCCACTAGGAAAATATATGGAACACTATATTTCCAAAAATATACTTGATGATATAAGAAAAAAAGAACGTATGGATGATCCTTCATATAAATCAAAGATGAGTACAAGACCAGATAAAGAACTGGGTCGAAAATCAGGCGGCTATGTTAAAAAATATGCTAAAGGCGGTGGAGTACGAAAGGTACGAGCATGACGGATATAAAGGACATGCTAAAAACTCCTAAAAAAGGAGGGTGGACACAAGAAGCAACAGAAGCGTATATGGTTAAGCATGGTATTAAAACTCTCGAAGAATTAGTAAAGTTAGTTTCTGGTCCAGAGAAAAAGAAACCAGATAGTTGGTCAAAGAAAGCAAGGACTGCAAAAGTCCCAAGAACAGGAAAACAAGATAAGGAAATGAGGGAACAAGGGGGTGGCCAATATGGACAGCCATATAGTAACGCACATGGCGGCTATATTAAGAAATACGCTAAAGGCGGTGGAGTACGAAAGGTACGAACATGACATGTAATAATTGTGAATGTGATAACTGTCCTGACGAGTGTAATTGTGAGAACTGCACTCCTGAACAGTGTGAATGTAAGAAGGAAGCTGTTAAGCCTCAAGACGATTTCGGATATATAAGTAAAATGAATGGTAGTTCTTATGTTCCTACTTTTCATGACTATCTTCGTCAATTTGTATTGTAGGTATTAAAATCTATAGGATAGACATGAATGGCATGGAGATGGACTGCACTCATAGTATATCTGGTAATCTGTATATATGATTTCGTAGTTGTACCAGTATGGTTCGGACTAAATAGACCAGACCTTTCTACTTTCGTTTCGTACATAACAACAATTCAAGACCCACTAGTACAGCTAGAGTTAATGAAGAAGATGACAGGACAGCATAACCCCTTTACTCTTATGGGAGGTGGCTTATTCCATCTAGCTTTCGGAGCATTACTTACCGGCTCAGTATTCGGTAAAGAAAAATAATGATTAACGGGGATAAAAGTGCCTACTAAAAAAGATTCAAGACTTACGAGAGCAGGAGTATCTGGTTACAATAAACCTAAGAGAACTCCTAAGCATCCTAAAAAGTCTCATG
>Ga0315339_1001211_pt1 | contig 24352 bp, 22 predicted proteins | sample ASW17metaG_FD_204514 | JGI IMG/M metagenome (GOLD analysis project Ga0315339, IMG submission 204514) | Ammonia-oxidizing marine archaeal communities from Pacific Ocean, United States - ASW #17 | ecosystem: Environmental > Aquatic > Marine > Oceanic | place: USA: California | collected 2016-12-05
GACTTAGCTCGCAAACTACGCCGCTACATCAACGCCTACTCGAAAGACGCCAAACCGTTCCGCTGGAAGTATTCGAAACCTTCACGCCGCATCCGCCATGGTAAAACTATCTCTGCGACAGTCCACTCGCCGAATTTCGAAGGAGGAGTAGCCAGACGGATCCAGAGAAGCGAGCTATGATTGAGCGATTGCAGGAGAAGTGGTTGAGCGATGCTGAGGAGGGACGATTCGAAAAGGCATTAGAGACCTACTACATGGAAAACCGCGTCGGTACGTTTGAGATGACATGTCGATATCAGCCTAATGAAGATATCGGACTGGGGCACAAGATTCTTACATCGCCACCAGTAAGATTTTATGTCCGAAACGACGGGACGTTCACCGACCCACTTATGACCGCCTTGAGTCCCAGAAAACTGCGGGAGTCAACGAGTTATTGCGGCTCTCGGCACCGGATGAACAAGATAAGTGACTTCTTAGTCAGGGCCAAAGAGGGACAGAGCCCGGTTTCACCCGACGAGAAAGTCGGTGGCAGTCTGACTACTTCTCTGAGTAACCCTGTGGAGCGATCTCGCTGAGAAACGACCCGACCTTCGCTTGAGAGGTCCATCAAAGACTCTCGCTCAACTCATCCTTGCTGATCTCAGCATCCTGGAGAATCTTCGAAAGCAAACCAGGGCCAATCGTTTCCCCGGCATGCACGGGTACCACGGTTCTACGTGCGTCCGGATGACGCAGCTAGCGGTGACTTACCTCGAACGCGGACCTGCTTGAACCACAACCGCCTTAGGCGCCCAATGAGTTCCTTGCCGGTGCGGCTCGGCGTCCGGCTCACCCTCAACCTCCGAGCACAACTCGATCGCCTCGCGTACCCGCGACATCAACTCGTCAAGAGACTTCGCCTGGGTATGACAAGCTTGCAGTGCGGGGACAGACGCGCCGTAATACTCCTCTTCATCTCGCTCGACAACGACATCGAACTCTCTCGGCACGCCCCAATTCTACCCTAGGAGCGACGAACGCGAACAGGCGGACCAGCCACCACCCACTACGATCCGAACCCAATCCCCGCCTTCCGTCAATGGCGAGCATCTCAGAACAAGCCGCGTTCAGACGGCTTTCCCCGCCGCAGGTGGGTCGTAGCCCAGTGCTTCAGCGCCGGGTAAACCCGCTCCACAATAGCCAGCCCGTTTCAACGGGCTTACCGGCCGAACAAACCCAACAACCGGCTTCAGCCACCCAAAGTCCGAAAACTAGCGTTCGAACCCAAACCCGCGCAAATCTGTGAAATCTGCGGATGAACAATACTGCCGACCATCCCCCCAACACCCGATCCCGTTGATCCAAATCCAATCCAACCCTTAGCGCCCTTCGCGTCTTGGAGAGAAACGCCTTTCGTGCCAAACCGCAGTCACAACCAATTTCGCCTCACCCCTTCAACCACTTAGCCCCCAAACCGCCCCAAAAACTTGACAGCGCATGATACGTTCAAACCAAGGCCGGTAAGAATTGTTCACCGTAACGACTTGACCGCGCCTGGCCAGGACTGAGTAAGTTGCCATGCGCTCGTGAGGGATCCCCCGCGGAGCCGACTCGTAGCGTCGATCGAGACAAGCGTGTATCGGGGGCGGTACGCCCAAAATGTCAAAATCGCGCGAAAGGTCGACCGCTCAACTTTCACCTTCGGCTCTGTTGAGCTGAAACCACTGAGGACGAACCAGCAGAGCCAAACTGAGGCGCCTCAGTTCTTTTCTTTAACCATGCAATGGACAGCGCACCCGCCGAGCCGGGGATGATAGTGACCGGTTGGGCTCAATCCCCAACGCGCGGTCCCTGTCAATCGGCAAGCCACGAAACCAACACCACTAGCGCGGTCCCCGGTTTCGCGGCCATCCGTGGCCTTTCCCGCCCCCAGCGCAACATCCTCACAAATGTCATGCCCTTCAAACCGGTAGCACCCGTCGCGGTACTCAACGCCCTTACGACAAACGCCTTTCACCCGACCTCGGTCAACCCGAACTCTCCCCGGGTGACAGAATCTGCCACTTCCGGCCAAACCACCCCAAAAAACACCGGCACCGAGGCACCGGAACACCCCGCACACCGTATTCCAAGCGGTTTCCACAGTGATCCAGGCAATCGCAACCCAGCCAAACGAACCCAATCAGGCTCGTTCGCGACTGCGGTACTCAGGACCTTTGCGCGAGACGAATCGTGCCCGTCCATCCCGAGAAGCGTCAGCCAGATACCTACTCCAGCTCCCCAGCCTGAGGCCGTGACCGCAAGACCCGCTGCGCGAACGAAAGCAAACCGCCGCCGCCCCAAAGCCGGAAATCCTCCCGCGTCACGTTGAGATCGCGGTCCAGCTCGACGGTGCAAAGAAAGCCTGCCGCTTCCCCCCGCCGGAACCTAAAGTCACTGAACTGAACGCGCCGGCCACCCGGGGTCGCTTCCACTTCCGCGTGCGCATACGAAGCAAAGTCCAGATATCGTCGCGCCACACGAGAAGCCCTGGCTCTCCTCAAAACCTCGTTCTCTTCCGCCTTCTCGAAGCGTTGCCACTGCGGTGAAATCGAGGCCCGGCGAGCATCCACCAGCCCGATCAGGAAGCCTTCTTCCGTTTCGACTAGGGCGCTCCATCGAAACGTATCCAGAGGGACGGGAAAAGCTGCCACTCGCAACGCCGGTCCGCCTTCATACGTCCGCCCTTGCAGACCGGTGATCACACGCTCGTGCAGCACCGCTCGGAAGCCGATGTATGCCACCAACACCACAAGCCCAGCACCAGCAACCAGAGCGGCCCATCTCCGGTCACTATCTCGACCCAGCCACCGAAGTCCAAATAGTATCCCCAACGGCAATACCAGAATCGCCCAGACCCACAAATCAACGATAAACAGGACATCCCAACTCGACCAACGTCCATCAAACGGCAACCAGAGCCGTGTCCCGTAGGCGTTTGTCACGTCGAGCGCGACATGGGAAAGCGCAGCCACGAGCGAGACCCCAAACGCCGGGCCCCAGCGGATCTGGTCCCCGCCCCGCCGCCGCAAGCGGTGAACGCCCTCGACGAACAGCACGGTAAGCGCCGCCATCACCGGCGCCGCCGGAAGCGCATGCGTGATGTGGCGGTGATAGGTGAGGTAGTCGATCGGTGACGTGGCCGTGACGATATCGATGTCGGGAAGATTAGCCGCGACGACGCAGATCGCCGTCGCACGAGGCGTCCAACGATTGAAACCAGCGCGTGAAAGGAGAATCCCGACCAGGGTGTGAGTCAGGTTCTCCATCGCCGGCTAGAGCCGGGAGACGCTCGACACGGCTTCGGCTCGCTGAAGCGGGGGCGGGCGGCGCTCGACGTATCCGGGAGGCAACAGCAGTGTCAGCCCGTCGGGGACAGTTTCGACCACCGCCGGGAGCCGGCCCGCGTACTCTCCGTCCACTTCAATGTGAATGTCGCCGTCAGCGGGCGCGAGAATCTCCACACGATCCGTGTGATGGAACGTCACGTCATCGAATTGATCAAGTGTCTGCGTCGCGGCCTGCGCCAGGTAGCCGACATACCGTAGCGACGTCTCGCCGTGAAAGAGGACCACCTGAAAATGCTCCGCCAACAAGTGCGCCTCGGGTGCGATGACCAGCTTGCCGGCGTAGCGGCGGCTCTTACTGATGAGGCCGAATGTGTTCTCGTAGGTTTCGCTGTCGATGCGCACGTCGAAGCGTTGAAATCGGCGATGCTGCAGGTGTTCCAGCGTGCCTAGCCAGTAGGCGCCTTGGCCGAAATACTCCTTGAGCTTCGTGTCGAGGTTGTAGACGATATTGGCGTCCACCCCGACGCCGCACATCAGGAGGAAAAACCGCGATGCTTCGCCGTCCCCGTGCACGACGCGACCCAGCGGCACCTTGGTGGCGACGAGCGATGGAAGAGCCGCGGCTACCTTCCGCGGGTCGACCGGAAACGAGACTTCCTCGGCGAGCACATTCGCCGTTCCGGCCGGCAGTGTGAGCAAAGGCACGTCCGACCCGGCCATGCCGCAGATCGTTTCGTTGATCGTACCGTCGCCGCCACAGACCGCGATCAAATCGCAGCCGTCAGCGACCGCCTGTATGGCCAAACGCGTCGCATGCCCCTGGGACGAGGTGCGCGCCAGATGGACATCCCGGACCGTCGGCTTGAGCGCGTCACGAGCCTGGAGAATCATCTTCTCCCGCCCATCGCGCTTGCGTCCGGACGTAGGATTGTAGATGAGAACTGCTTGCCGAAAGTCCATCAGGGCAACTTCTTATAATAGGACGTCCATGAGCCAAAGCGATTTCCCGGCGGATGCCGCGACGCGAGCCGCCACTCTGCGGGAAACCATTAGACACCACGATAATCGGTACTACGTGCTCGATCAGCCGGAGGTTTCCGACGCGGAGTACGACGTCCTGATGCGCGAGTTGCAGGGCCTGGAGAAAGAGTATCCGGCGCTCGCCACACCCGACTCGCCCACGCAGCGCGTCGGAGCGCCGCCCCGCGAGGGCTTCGTCAAGGCCGACCATCCGTCCCCAATGCTCAGCCTCGACAACGCCTTCAGCGAGCAGGATCTGCGCGACTTCGACCGCCGCGTCCGCGAACGGGTGGACGTCGAGGTTGTCGACTATGTCGCCGAACTCAAGCTCGACGGGATTTCTATGTCGGCACACTTCGTCGACGGACTGATGACGCGCGCCCTCACTCGAGGCGACGGATACACCGGCGAAGAGATCACCGAGAACGCGCGTACGATTCGTTCCCTGCCCCTACGGATCGGGGCCGCCGCGGGAGCGGACATCGATTGGTCCGGCCAAGTCGAAGTGCGCGGCGAAGTTGTTATGACGCGGAAGGCCTTCGAGAAGCTCAATACTGAGCGTCTAAGGGATGAACAGCCGACCTTTGCCAATCCCCGCAATGCCGCTGCCGGGTCGCTACGCGTCCTTGATTCAACGATCACCGCTTCGCGGCGTTTGGAGTTCTTCTCGTACGCCCTGCTGCGGGACGGCGTGCCTATTCTCGACCGGCACTCGCGGACCTTGGATGCGCTGGCCGAACACCATTTCAAGGTCAACGAAAACCGCGCCGCATTCTCAGGCGTCGAGCCCATGCTGGCGTTCGCCGCCGAGTGGGGGGAGAAGCGCGAGTCTCTTCCCTACGAGATCGACGGCCTCGTGGCGAAAGTCGATGAAACCGCGCTCCAAAATGAATTGGGCTCGCGATCGCGCGCGCCGCGCTGGGCGATCGCCTATAAGTGGGCGGCTGAGCAGGCCGAAACCGTCGTCGAAGACATTGATGTGAACGTCGGGCGCACCGGGGCCGTCACGCCCCGAGCCAAACTGAAGCTGGTCCCCGTCGGCGGCGTAACGGTTTCGCGCGCGACTCTGCACAATGAGGACGAGATCGAGCGGCTCGGCCTGCGGATCGGCGATACCGTTCTGGTGGAGCGCAGCGGCGACGTCATTCCCAAGGTCGTCCGCGTTATCAACCAGGGCAAGGATCGCCGGTCGTTCTCCATGCCGGAATTCTGCCCCGTCTGCGAAAGGCGCCTAGTCCGCGAGGAAGGCGAGGCGATCTGGCGCTGCGTGAATCCTAACTGTCCAGCGCGCCTGAAAGAGTCCCTGCTCCATTTCGCGTCGCGCCGCGCCATGAACATTGATGGCCTCGGCGAAGCCCTCGTCGAGCAGTTTGTCGACAAAGGGCTCATCAAGAGCATTGCGGGACTCTATCGACTGACCCCTGATCAGGTCGAATCCCTCGAGAGGATGGGTAAAAAATCTACCGAGAACCTTTTACGGAATATCCATGAGTCACGCTCACGATCCGTCGCGCGGTTGATCTTCGGATTAGGGATTCGCCATGTCGGTGAAAGTACGGCGCAGGCGCTCGCTGAGACCTTCGGAGGGATCGATGCGCTCAGAGCCGCTTCCCTCAAGGAACTACAGGAAGTCGAGGACGTAGGACCCCGAGTAGCTCAGGCGGTGATCGAGTTCTTCCAAGAGCCCAAGAATCAAGAATTGCTCGCGGAACTGCGGAACGCAAAGCTCACCTTCAAAGGAGAGAAGAAGAGCAAGCCGCAAGAGACGGCGCTCAGCGGAAAAACGTTCGTCCTGACCGGGACCTTGCCACTTCTTACGAGGGACGAGGCGGGACGCCTCATCGAAGAGGCGGGTGGAAAGGTCGTCGGCTCGGTCAGCAAGAAGACGAGCTACGTGGTTGCCGGCGAGAAGGCCGGCTCGAAGCTCGAGAAGGCCCAATCCCTGGGCATCACCGTCCTCGACGAGAACCAGTTACGCGAGCTGCTCGGTCACCCCGCTGAAGCCGCTACTGGTTGACTAGGCCTCGCTCAGGAACACTTCCGGTGATCGGAAGCCGTTGGCCCTCAGCGCCGCCGCGAGTTTCTCAAGCGCCGCTTTGTAGATCTGCGAAACACGGCTTTCATTGACGCCGAGCACGGATCCGATCTGCTTCATCGTGCGCTCCTGGTCATAGTAGAGCCGAATCACTTTCTGGTAGCGCGGAGGGAGCGTGGCAATCACTCGATCGAGTGCGGAGCGAAGTTCGGTCTGCGCCAGTAGTTCGTCGGGGCCGAGGTCGGGGGTCTCGGCGGCCTCGGTGAAGCTCGTATGATCAGGGCGCTCGACGCGATGCGGTTGGCCGGCCGTCAGCCCGGCATTGAAAAGCTCGCGGGTCATCCGCTGGAACTGCGCATGCGGTACGTCCATGGCCTTAGCGATCTCGGGCTCGGTCGGTGAGCGGCCGAAATCCTGCGCTAGTTTCTGCCTGATGCTTTCGATGTATTTGTAGGGTTTGCGCAGGTCCCGCGAAGCCCAGTCGAGTTGCCGCAAGCTGTCGAGAATTGGCCCTCGGACGCAATGCTTCGCGTACAAGTGAAAGACGACTTTCTTCTCCGAGTTGTACTTCGAGATAGCATCGACCAGCCCGAGGATGCCGGCGTGCACCAGGTCGTCCAACTCCACATGAACCGGCAAGCTTTCGCGAACGCGGCTCGCAATGGCTCGCACGAGCGGCAGATGCTTGACGATCAGTTCGTCTCGCTCGGCCTTATTTCAAGGACGCGGGATGACTTCTTGCGATCGAGTGGCGGTGGCGGTGGCTGACGATGGCATTCACTGTCTCCTTCTAACGATCCTGTGACGAAACGGTCCGAACTGAGAGCGGCTATGAAAACACCACGCCAAAGTGGGTAAATATTGAGATTCGGTGGTTTTGGTTTTGGGCGGCATCCGTAGGCCTTGCTCATGCGTTCAGCCAAGGAACATGCACCACGCATGCCACTCAGGGTGAGGAGCATAACTCCTTTAAACACAAGGACTAAGCCAATCGCCCCCACGGTCAGTGCGTCAAAACCTTGGCGGCAAGCGACAGAATCTTGTCAGGAGCCCTCCTCGAAAAGAAAGTCTCATCGCGGACGAAACGAAGGATTCCTAATCTGCAACCGCGGGGTCAAATCACAAGCGCGACGACTGGCCCGGTAATCCCCTTGCGTTTGTTGGAGTTACGACGCCAGACTGCGAAAACGCCAGCTCCACCCGTGTTCAAACCGTCGAAACCGCAAGATACAACATACTGTGCATCTTCCTATTTATCAATCACTTCTGAGGGTTACATCGATTGGCAGGTCAAGTGCTATTGGGGTTTAGTGTATGACCTATTTCGCCGATGGCATAGACGACAGATCCCCCTCTTTCCCGACTCTGCCAGGATCATTCTGCTAAGTTCGGACGACCATCTGCGAGTTCGGCTGCGGGTGCTTCTCGCTACCAGAGGGTGCCGAATTGACGAGTTTGTGACGCCGGAAGAGGCGGCCGGTCGGCTGCATCACCTCGAAACGGATGTCGATCTGGTGGACGCCGAAGGCCTCCAAGCCGCATCTTGGGAGCGAGCCTGCGGAGAATTCTTGACCGAACGGGCGCCGGTTGTGGTCATCGCGCCAGAGCAAGATCCAGCCTCGGCAGCCCGACTGATCGATCAGGGCGCGGCTGACTTCATCACCCGCGCGTGCTCCAACGGCGACATGGTCGTCCGCATCGGGATCGCGATCCGACGGCACCGGGTTGCTTTCACCCGCAAGGGCGATCCTGACAACGGGGCCCGCGGTCTCATCGTCAACCCGATCGAACGCAAGCCACCCACTCGTTCGCTGACACCTGCCACCCCGGCAACCGTTCCTGCCGGTATGGTGCTCGGCCAGAGCGACGTGATTCGCGACATCCTGGACCGCGTCCATCTAGTCGCCGACAAACAGACCACGGTCCTCATCAGCGGAGAGACCGGAACCGGGAAGGAGCGAATCGCGCGGGCGCTCCACGCAGCCGGCAATTGGTCGGCCCAGGTAATGGTCTCGGTCAACTGCGCCGGCATCCCCTCGAACCTCTTGGAAGACGAGTTCTTTGGCCACGTCAAGGGTGCGTTTACCGACGCCCACCAGAACCGCGTCGGCCGCTTCGAACAGGCGCGCGGCGGCAGTATCTTTCTTTATGAAATCGGTGACCTTCCTCTCGACCTTCAGCCCAAGCTATTACGAGTTCTCCAGGAGCGGGAACTGCATCGGATCGGTGGCCTGGAAACGGTCGGAGTGGACGCGCGCGTGATCGTGGCGACGAATGCTGACCTGTGGACGAACGTCCAGGATGGGCATTTTCGCGAGGATCTGTTCTACCGCCTCAACGTCTTCCCGATTCACCTGCCGGCCCTGCGGGAACGCCGCGAAGACATCCCGCTGTTCCTGAACCACTTTCTGCAACAGTTCTGCCGCCGCGAGGAACTTCACCCGAAAACGATCCAAGCAGGCGCCGAAGCCGACCTGATGGCGCGTGCTTGGCCGGGGAGCATTCGCGAACTTGAGAACGCCGTCGAGATGGCCGTCATCCTCTCAGGGGACCGTGAGGTGCTCGACACCCGCGATTTTCCCGATCCCCGCCGGCCTCGCCCTGCAAACGCGGTTCGCCTCGCTTCATCGCACACGGACCGGGACTACAAGACGATCGTTGGGCAGTTCGAGCGGGGTCTGATCACGCGCAAGCTCGAACAGACAAACGGCAACAAGACGTTGGCGGCGGAGCGGCTGCGACTCAACCGAACCACGCTCATTGAGAAGTGGAAGAAGCTACAAGGCCCCCAAGCCTACGCCGCCTGCCGCTAGCGGCGTAGCCCTTCACTTCCGACCGCAGGCTTCTGATGGAGAGGTTGGACGAGATGGCCGCGAACCCGTTCGGTCACAAGGACGCTGAAAGCGGTGACTGGAGACCCGGGTTCTATGATGGCACTTCATATATCGATAGAACTCATTGATAATAAGTGAGATATGTGATCACAACGATTCTGAGTCTTCTTCATGTCTACAACAGGCCGCCCCGCTGGGAACGGCATTAAGATAAGCCGGCAGGGTGATTTCGGCCTCAGCGGGGCGCTCCAAAGCCTTCCTGACCTCACCCCGCTGCTACGATACGCGAAGCCGTCAGACGACTCCTATTCGCTGGCCGCTAGGCCCCGGTTGGTGCTGGCTAGCACTGGCTGGGGCCGCTTCGTCTGACGGATCGTTCGGCGTAGGTGATTTCGTTTACACGGCCAGGGACGATATCAGTCCGGCACGGGGCCGCTCTGTGCGAACGCCGGACGTTCCGTCGTCTTGACAACCGCAAGGATGGCCGGTACGACGTAGGCCATCTTCGCGAGCTTCTTCGCGGATTCGCGGCGGCTGATCTGCTCCGCCCCGGTGTTAGGTTTCTTCTGTTCTTCCCGGATACTCATAGTGTTTTCTCTGGCTCTCCTAGCAGTAGAGTCAACCAAACCCACGGATGGACACATCCATCGCCCGTCGAACCCTCTGGGCGATGTTCCGTGCGAGTATACCAAGAGAGGCCCCGCAATGCGCAACGGTGTTAAGCGATGCCGGATCAGGCGCGCAGCCGTCAGAGCGAAGTGCCGAGCTACATACCGGAAGTCAGGAGGCTGACAGATAGGCAGCCCGATAGGGGGCGCTCCTGGCGCTGCCCCCTCCCAGCCCGTCGAAGGCACAGACAACACGATGAGACAGTCTGGTTTCGTTTATCGCTTGAGTTCGGAAGAACGATCTAGAGGCGCGAAGCACGTCTATTCGGAGCCTGATGCAACAGGCGTCGGAAATGGAAGCGGCTAGTGATACCGAGCAGTCTCAGGCTTAGCAGCCACTCTTTGACGCGACTAGACAGGAACAGGGATGGGGTTCCTTGCGGCATCTCGTCTCAGACGTTGAGACCGGCAAACGCTTTGAGCGTGGCGAGTTGTCCACGGACTCGCCACCCGACAATCGCTTGGCCCCCCAGGGCCAGTAGCATGACACCGGCCGCGGTCCCATACACGGCCAACTGACCTATCGAGGCGTCTGTCGACCCACCGAAGTACTGCAGCAAGTGGCCGGAAATCCAGGGGGCAGAAACCGATCCCAGTCCGACGAGCATTTCGTGAATGCCGGCGCGGGCGCCGCGGTCATGCAGTGATGTCACACTAACGATCAGGCTGGCGGAATAAATCGCCGCCAAGCCGACGCCATAGGCCGCCAACCCCAGAGCCAACAGTGGCAGTGTGTTGAATTGTCCATGAAAAAACATTCCCGTGCCAAACACGATTGCCCCACCAATCGCCACGAGTTGTGACTGGATTCGCAGGTTCGTCGATAGGTACCAGCGGCTGTAAAAGATAATCGCGATGAACGTTGCGAATTCCATCCACGTCATCGTCGCATGCAGGTTTCCGACTAACTGAGGGCCAATCCCCTTTCTCTGTGCGTCGTAGGTAAAGATCCAACTGATCACCGAATGAAAATACCAGGCGCCGAAGCCGGCCAGCCAGACACAGTAGAGTCGGCCGCGGGCCTGGATCTTTTCCGCCGCGGTGAGTTCCCCGCGCGCGTGTTCTTCTTCGTGCAGTTCCATTACCGCGGCGGCGGCGGCGCGATCCGGAATGGCGATGCGAACCAGCGCCAGAAATCCGATGATCCCCGCCGCCGTGAGGTATACCGTCTGAAAGCCCGCACCTAGAGCGACGAAAAAACCTGCGTACATGGACCCGATCCCGCCGCCGGACGACCAGCCGAGATTGTAGATCGTCATCTGGCGGGATATGGAGTCCGTGGAGCGGTCAGCCAACCAAGCTTCGACGACCGGCCAAATTCCCTGTGAGCCCGCCGTGTGCAAGATCACAAACAGCGGAATCATCGACAAACGATCTGTCGTCATCAGCAACAGACATGCCGAGGCCGACATGGAATAACCGATGAGCATGGTCGGCCTGCGTCCGATGCGGTCCGACACCCAGCCGGCCAGAAGCGGCGTGAAGGTGTTCGTGACACCGAAGGCCAGCCCGGCCGCGCCAATATCGAGCGGTGTGCCGCCCAGCGTGGCTACCTTCATGGGCGTGGCCAGCATCACGATGCTGTTGGTCATCGTGAAGAGGTGGCTCTGACCAAACGTAAGCAACCAGTTCAGGGACGTATGCAATTGGCTATCGTGCCGCTTTTCCCAACGCCTGTGCCATCGCCTGAATGTGCTCCGGCCCGGCGCCGCAACACGCGCCAATATAGCCCATCTTGCGCTCCCGAGCCTCAGCGGCGAACCGGCCAAACCGCTCGGGCGCGATCGGTTCGTCGACTCCTTCCCACCAAGTGTGAAACGCGGAAGGCTGGATTGCGACCGGATGACTTGTCTGTTCTTGCATCTCCGCGGCCAGCGGGAGCATGTTCGCGGGGCCGGCGAGGCAATTCACGCCGACCACGTCCGCGCCCTGCTGGGAAAGCCGCTCCGCACACTCGCCGGGAGCCGTTCCCTCAAACGTCTCCTTGAGGCGGTGACCTTCATACGCCATCGTGACCATGGTCGGCAGTTTCGTCTGTTTCGCCAAATCGAGTGCCAGGAGCGCTTCTTCCAGCCAGCTGAACGTCTCCAAAATCAAGAAGTCAACACCCTCGTCCACGATCCATCCTAGTTGTTCCTCCAGCAACCCAGCGACATATTTTCGCGAATTCTCATCGCCGGGCGTGAAGTCTTTGGTCATGATGGTCGGACTGCATAAGTTACCGGCAACCAATACATCTTCACCGGCAACTTCCTTGGCAATTTGCACGGCCGTACGGTTGATTTCTTCGGTCCGGTCGCCCAGCCCTTCGAGTTCCATCATATTGCGCGTTCCAAAGAACGTCAGTGTTTGCAGGACCTCGGACCCCGCATCACGAAACTCTTGGGTGAATTGCCGAACGGCGTCCGGATGTTCGGCTACGACCAGCGGCGTCATGTGCCCTTCCTTGACAAAGCCCCGCAAACGCAGCCCCATCAGATAACCACCGTCCCCCAGCACGACACCGCCATTATTCAGCCGTTCCAGCAGTCCTTGTTTCATCGTTCGACCTCTCTTCGCCTAGCGAATCAATCCTTCAACCGGCAATGTCCTGACAGAAAAATATATAAGCCGAACATATCGTGTCCTCATTTTTGCGTCCTCAATCTTTCTGTCGAAAGCGAGAATAACAACTGCTTCCGTCACTTCGTCATGGGCTCAATGTTTAACCCATACGGACTGTTTCGCCCGAGAAAGCCTCCCTGACCAACTCGATCGCCGCGCCGCGAATGGCTGCCTCCGCGCCGGTGTCTAGCGGAGCGAACAGCGGTTCGTCACCACCCTCGGCATGGGCCGCCGCGGTCGGCACGTATCCATATTCAGGACACGCATTACACAAGATCAGTATGTTCTTGCCCGTTCCCCCTGCCTGGCGAATGGCCAGTCCCGTCTCCGCGAACAGCTCGCCGGGCATATGCAGCAACAACGTTTCGCCCAACCGCACGCCCCGCAAGCGGTACGGGGTGGTCGTCACGTCGTGATAACGCTCGGCCATCCAGTAATGGTAGCGCTGGAGCCCCTCGCCTTTGCCCGAAGCCTGCTCCCAAGCCGCCTTGGCAGCGGCGACGTCTGGTTGTGAGGCGACCGGTAGTTCGATTGTTTTTTCAAACCGCTCCAGCGGCACATCGTCCCGCGGGCACAATCGGTGAAACACGCTCAATACCGTGCCGGCCACGCCATGTCCGATCCTTCTGGCAGGCTGCCGACTCTGCCGGATGGGATGCACGTTTCCCAATGCCCCCTGGAAAAAAAGACCGTCAATCCCACTCTTCTTTAGCAGGTCGACCGCCTGTCCCGGCCAGTCTCCCGAAATGTTTCCCCGATCGTCCCACAACGCCAGCGCGTGACAACCGAAATTGAAGAGGGCAACCTGGTGCGATTCGTCAAGCGATTCGACCCGCAACACTCCCACATGGGGATTGACGTTCCCATACTTGAGGTGCCGTGGTGGAGTCGGGTACTGAGTCAGAGAAACCATGTGCAGATTGCCATCGTCGTCATGTGCACGCCGGTTGTACGACATGCCATGAATCTCACCGGCCCCGCCCGCCACACGCGCCGGTTCGCACCGCTCCACCGCCTGCCGAATGCATTCGGCGGCACGGTCCATGTAGAATTCTTCCCGGCCGAATTGCTTCAGAGCTTCGGTGGGCTGGTTCACATAGCTGCTGAAAAACGTGGGTCCGGTCCCGTGGTGCACCGCACCCGTGAGAATCCAATCAGCGTCCAGACCAGGGCAATCGACTAGTCTTTTCCGCAGCCCGTCTTGAAAGGCGGCATCGACCACGAACAAATCGGCTGCCAGAAACGCGACACTCCGCGAACCCTGCTGAAGCACCAGCGCCTTGAGCGTGATCGGATCGAAAATCGTAAACGACTTCGCCTCTTCCCGTGGTGGCGTGATATCGACCACGGCGAAGCCGGCTGCCAACGACGATTCGGCCATAATTGCCTGCGTCCTCTTCAGTGACTTCCAACCGCGGATCGACTCAAACGTCGGTTGAAAGGCACACCCCTAGGTCGTTTCAATTTGCCCCAGCAGTTCGCCAATGTCAACCCGTTGAGGCTCCACACTTGATGGTGGGCCGCTCCAGAGTGTCATCCGCATCTCACATGGTTGGAGAATGACGGCGTAGTCGGTGAACAAGCCGTCTTCACCTTCTTGAGAGATCGGTCCTTCCGGATCACGATTCTGAAGAAGCTCACCCAGACCGTCCTCATCCGGCGACAATCCCGGCAGCAACCGCGTGGCTGTTTTCAGCCGGCGCCGGCCGTTTGTCAATACTGGCTCCGCCTGGGGCGGATTCCGTTTCGCGAATCTTGCATCCAGAATGTGATTTGTATGCGTTCGGAAACCACGCTGGTCCGGCGCGGCGGTGACGACTCCTTCAGGAGTCGCCTCGATCAGTTCGGTCTGTCCCGTGCGATCGGCGATCGCCAGGCTAAAACCGTGGGCATTCATCGGAACTTGTTCGACGTGTCTGACCACCTCGGCGACGGTGGCGCACTCAGGAAGAATGGTACGCAGAACGAACAGGCTCGGCAGGCCGTCTTCGTCGGTCGTGGCGCCAGGAATGCCGGTCATGGCGATGCCCAGACCTTTTTCATTCATACCCGACGTGGTCCAGATGGTGCCGGCAAAGTGAATGTGAACGTGTCGATAACCGCGGTCCGGCTGCGTGACTTCGAGCACATTCATTCCCCGTTCGTGAGCGTGGATGTCATCGGTTTTGCTGATGACGGGATGACCCTGGTTGTCAACAACGCCGCAGATGGTGCACGCCATCGGCAGCCAACTCGAGTGCTCGAGAAAGATCGCAGCGAAGTACTCCTCGTCGGCCATCCCCAATCCGCCGGCAATACCGCGGCACTCATCGATCAAGTCAGAACGAACCGCCTCGATTCGTTCGAGCCACGTGTTGACCTGCTCGCGCGCCGCGGTCAGATTGCCGCCGTTGTCCGGGAATTTGTCCAAGACGTCTTGCAACCAGGGTCGCGCCAGATCACGGCATTGCGCGCCATGCTGCTTGCCACGGTCAAATGGATTGCCTGTTGTCTGGATCGTTCGCATATGGGCAGGTTCTCTGGGAGTGGAGACCAAGGCATCCGTGGTAACTTGTTTTCGTCAGACGGCTAATTGTTACTCAGCGAAGCGTTCTACGTCCATTGAGGTTGTTTCATTCCCGACTCGACCGGAATCCCAATTGCGGGTAGCTTGCGCGCGGATGTCCGCGATCCCGGTCAACTCAAAGCGGTACGAACATCGTGATCACCCGAGTGGAACTCGTCGCCCAGTTACAACAAGCCGGCCTGCGGGCCGGTTGCCGTGTGTTGGTTCATAGCAGTCTGCGAAGCATGGGTCCGGTCGACGGAGGCGGGGACACCGTGCTCGACTCGCTGCTGGAAGCAGTGGGAGCCGCCGGCACCGTGGCAGCCCCGACATTCCACGGGACGCGCCCCTGCCCGCAGCCTTATTTCAATGCGGCAACGACACCAGGTAAAACGGGGATCCTTGGCGAGCGTCTCAGGTCGCGGCCTGAGGGTTTGCGAAGCATTCATCCCTCGCATTCCCTGGCAGCTCTCGGTACACGTGCGGCCGAGTTTCTGTCAGACCACTTGCAGCACGAAGCGGTGGGAATCGGATCGCCGTTCGATCGGATCGCAAAAGCAGGTGGCTTTGTCTTGCTCATCGGCGTCTCGCATCAGGCAAATACGACCATTCATTGTGGCGAGGCCTATGCCGGAGTGAGGAAGTTTTTCTGGAATGATGGCGCCCTGCCCATTGCCAAGATACAACTCCCGGACGGTTCACTTGTGGAACATCAACTCGACTGCTCGTCCAGCTGTTCCGCCGCCTTTGATGCCATCGAATCCCCATTACGCAGTCAAGGGCTCATCCGGGACTTCCGATTCGGCAAAGCGGCTGCATGTTTGATGAAGGGGCAAGATATCATAGAAGTCACGATCGCGCTCGTCGAACGGCAGCGAGACGTTTTGTTCTGTACACGTACCGATTGTCGTCCCTGTTCACTTGGACGGCAACATGCTCGCAGGGGAACCACCTAACATGCCGGATTCGCCAATCATTCAGTACAAAACACTGAGATTCGAGAAACATCCGCCCTATCAGGATCCAAATTTGCAGGCGAACCTCAGCCGCTGTTTTCGCTCAGCCGATGGACATTTTGCCGCTGCCTACTGGCACGTGCAAAGTCCAGGCCAACTGCTGGAAACACCCGATGCGGACGAAATGATCTGCATTCTGGAGGGTTCTGCCATCGTCGAACGGGAAGGGCAGAAGCGGATCTCGTTCGGAGGCTAGACCCTATATCTGTTCATGCCGAGATAGCCGAAACGGAATCTCAGCGGGTAGGAGATCATGGTGGAACAAGATAACAGTGCAGTCGTCCGAGAGGACCAGAGAATATCCCGGACTGATTCCAGGAACGTACCGCCGGCAGATGGAATCAAGGTTCCCATACCTGCCCTACACAAACTGGTGGCCTCAATTTTCAAGAAGGTGCCTGTTCCCGATGAACACGCCGAACTGATCGCTGAGCTGCTCATTGACACGGAATTGCGGGGCGTCGTCAGTCACGGCGTCAAGCAAGTCAAGCGATATGTGCGCTCGTATCAGGAGGGCAAGACCAATCCCCGACCACGAGTACGGACAATCAAAGAGGGTCCCACCACCGCAGCGTTCAGTGGCGACGGTGGCCTGGGAATGATCGTTGCCACAAGGGCCATGCGGACGGCGATGGCCAAAGCCAAGCAAATGGGCGTAGCCGCGACGACCGCGACCTATCACGCCCACCTGGGTAGCACTGGCAAGTATGTTCGTATGGCGCTGAGCGAGAACATGATTGGAATCGCCTTTTCAGGTCGGAGTGCGGCGCCCGAGTACGACCGCAGCGGAACCATTCATGGATCGATTCAAGGAAGTCCACCGCTCGCCTTCGGCATGCCATCGGGACCCGATCATCCTCCGTTCTTGCTGGACATGGCCAGCCGTATGTTGTGGGATGAGGATCTGTTTCGGCGAATGCCGCAATTCTACTTCAAGGCGATTGGCATCTCTCACGTAGCGAACATCATGAGCGGGACACTAGGCGGCCAGATGTTGCCGCCGTTCGACCGCCGGAAGATCAAGTACAGCGATGCCGACCAGTCGGGGTTTTTCATGGCCCTTGATATCACGCGTTTTGTTGAGCTCGAGAGTTTCAGAGACGACATAGACCACTTGATGGCGGAGGTAAGCCAGATGACGCCCATGCCGAATTTCCGATCGGCGGACCTGCCGGGAGGATCGGAGTGGAAGCGAGAAAAGGCCTATCGTAGGGATGGCATCTCCATCGGCGAAGAGACAAAGAAAACACTAGAGGAACTCGCCGGCGAGTTCAAACTGTCCGTTCCTTGGGGATGAAGATCCTCGTCCCGTGGCGTATCTACATCCTCGGTCCAAACTCCTTGAGACGAGTCGGATAGCCCTAACCCCTATCGACAATGCGGCGGAAACAGGCTCCCGTTGCCTCTCTCCACCCCCCTTCCCCCGCCGCACGGTCGATACGGTCCTAGGTGGTAGGGTCGGGAACTGGCGCGGTGGCCCGTCAGGACATCGGCTTGGCTGTATCCGGGGTTTCCCCCTGCGTGCCCGTGTAGCCGTGTCCGTAGCTCCGTTTCCAGTTCCCGCCACCTCGCACCCAGAGTGCGGATTTCCCGCACTAGGCGCTCCTGCACACTTCACGACAAGATTTGTGCGACCTATCCGGTCAGAGCCGCTTTCGCCATCGGCTACTCCACCGCTTCCAACCGAAGCCTCGGCACAATGCCAAGACCGTTCAGCCTTCCTCTCGTCGTATAGTCCTGATCTCAGATCTTGCAGACTGCCGGACGCTTTTATCATTCGTCCCTGCCTCCCGGTGTTGACCACGACTTCATGTGCACCGAAGCGTAGATAAGGGTATTGGTGGGCCGGGTTATTGAGCTTCGAAAAAACCAATTCAGGGTGCCGACCTTATGTGTTGATTGGGAAGGCAACACGGGCGTCTGCGAGATCGCGAGTGGGCACTCGGCCCTGCGTAGTCGAAGAACCTAAGCACGCCGAGAAACAACATGCGCGAGAACCGGGAGACCTCTGTGACCTCTCGATGGGATCGAGAGCGGTCCGAGAAGGCGCTGAGCCGAACGGCGGACGTGTACGTTGCAGAGGAGTCTGACCAGGCCATAGTACCGACGAACCGGCCGAACAAAGAGGGGTAGCCCTTGGCGGAGGTTGGGGAGGGAAGGGCCTGGCGCGAGGAGAACGTCGAGAGGTCTGACACGAGCCCGACACAGAGCGGGATAAGACGTGTCACACAGGCCAATCGCCGTACGAAGGTCTCAGGGCCTTCGTATTTGATCCGAGCGAGGAGCCGGATGCGTTAGTAGCGCGAGTCCCGAGCTGCGTGGGGGTGCCGGGTGACCGGCATCCCTACCGCTATCAATCCGCAAGCCGCGGAAGAGGATGTTCATGCCCACCATGTAGTACTATTGAAACGCGATACTAAACGCAGGTATCCAGAGACAACGATGGATCTGTGCCGACACAAGGCTGTTATCGGACTGGGAACATATTTGGTGCTAATCCCATCGTTGGCGGTGCAGGCACAGCAGGTGTCACTTCCACCACCGGTAGACCGGCAGGTTAGCTTCGGCGGTGATATTCGACCGCTCCTCGAGGGCCGATGCCAGATGTGCCACGGCTCTCAGGTACAAAGCAGCGGGCTTCGGCTCGACCGTCGCGAGCACGTGCTCAAGGGTGGCTATTCTGGTGCTGCGATCCGGCCCGGCGACAGCGCCGGGAGCAAGCTGATCCGGATGGTCGCGGGCTTGGAGAAGGGTGTGGTGATGCCTCCGGCCGGCGAGAGGCTCACGGCGGGAGAGATTGGGTGGCTGCGTGCCTGGATCGATCAGGGCGCCGAATGGCCGGCCGAGGAGGTGAGGGTGAGCACGGAGGCTTCTGCCGCGGTCGCGGCAGGGCCAGGCAGCACACACTGGTCGTTCCAGCCCCTCGTTCGCTCCCCGCCGCCGGCGGTCGAGAGCGATGCGCCGATCACGAGTCCCATCGACCGCTTCGTTTTGGCGCGTCTGGAGAAGGAAGGAATCGAACGTTCTCCTCCAGCCGACAACCGGACATTGTTGCGCCGTGTAAGCCTTGACCTCACCGGCCTCCCACCGACGCCGGCCGAGGTTGCTGCGTTCCTGACAGACGAAAGTCCGGAAGCGTTCGAAAAGGCGATCGATCGTTTGCTCGAGTCTCCGCACTACGGCGAGAAGTGGGCTATGCATTGGCTGGACCTGGCGCGCTATGCGGATAGTGATGGATACGAGAAGGACCTGAGCCGTCCGCATGCTTGGCGGTATCGGCAATGGGTGATCAACGCGCTGAACGACGACATGCCGTTCGACCAGTTCAGCATCGAGCAGGTTGCCGGAGACCTGCTTCCCGATGCCACCGTCGAACAGCACGTCGCAACCGGTTTCCACCGCAACACCCTCAAGAACCGCGAGGGAGGCGTTAAGCCCGAGCAATTCCGCTTTGAGGAGACGGTTGACCGGACCAGCACTGTCGCCACGGTTTGGCTCGGGTTGACCGTAGGGTGCGCCCAGTGCCACGACCACAAATACGACCCGCTCTCACAGAAGGACTACTACAGCTTCTTCGCGTTCTTCAACAATCTCGACGAAGTGAATATCGATGCGCCGCTGGCTGGTGAAATGGGGCCTTACCTTGCGGCGCTGCCCGAGTATCGCCGGAAGCGCGAAGCACTTCTCGAAGAGGGTGGCGTTCCTGAGCTGCAGCCGCCGTGGGAAGAGAAGATGAAGTTGGCGCGAGCGAATCCAGGGAAATGGTACGACTGGGACCACGCCTACGACGCATTCCAGAAATACCTAGATCGCTCCGACAAGATCGTCGACACACCTCCTCCCGAGCGCACTCAAAAAGAAACTGACTCGCTGGCGGACCACTTCGTCAAGAACTACAACCGTGTGATTACGAAGGAGCGCCAGGAAGAGCTGAACTTCAAGGAGCTGCTAGAGAAGCTGGCAGCGCTGAAGACCGATTTTCCAGCGATCAGCGAGGCGCAGGCGGTCATCGAAAGCGGGGAAAAACGCAAGACTCACGTCCACCTTCGTGGTGACTGGAAGAACCCGGGTGTTGAGGTCGAACCGAACACTCCCTCCGTGTTGCGGACGCTCAATCAAGACGCCGGCACGAGTGGACTCACGCGTCTCGAACTGGCGGAGTGGCTCGTCTCGCGGGACAACCCCCTCACCGCGCGCGTGACGGCGAATCGCATTTGGCAGGAGTACTTCGGACGTGGGTTTGTGGCGACATCCGAGGATTTCGGTACGCAGGGCGAGGAACCCTCGCATCCGAAGCTGCTCGACTGGCTGGCGAGCGAGTTGATGGACAACGGATGGAGCCTGAAGCACTTGCACAAGACGATCGTGATGTCGGCCACTTATCAGCAGGCGTCGCAAGCGCGTCCCGAGTTGGGGTTGGACGATCCCGAGAACCGGCTGCTGGCGCGTCAAAGACGACTGCGCCTGGCCGGCGAACTGGTTCGCGACGCGGCGTTGTGGGTGAGTGGTTTGCTTTACCCGAAGATCGGCGGACGGAGTGTCAAGCCGCCGATCCCGGAAGGTGTGGCCAAGCTGGCATACGGCAGTCGTCTGGAGTGGGAGGAAAGCGAGGGACAGGACCGCTACCGGCGCGGCCTTTACATTCACTTCCAGCGGAGTGTTCCCTACCCGCAATTGATGAGCTTCGACACGTCGGAGCGTAGCGCTACCCAATGCAAGCGCGAACGTTCCAACACACCGCTTCAATCGCTGAATCTGCTTAACGATCCGGTGTTCGTCGAAGCGGCTCAAGCTCTCGCCGTAAGGTTGTTGACCGAAGCCGCCCCTCGACTGGAAGACCGCCTGCGTTACGGTTTCGAGCTTTGCTTGACGCGGCCGCCCCGTGACGCTGAGATGGAGGCGATGACCGAGTACTACCGGACCCAACTCGGCATTCTGGAGAACGATGCTGAGTCGGCAGAGAAGCTGTTCGCGCTGAATCTGCGCGGGGTCAACCAAGTCGAAGGCGCGGCTTGGGTGGGCATGAGCAGCGTCTTTCTCAACCTCGACGAGTTCATCACGAGAGAGTAGCCTTCATGGACCTCAAGGATTTTGCGCGTATCCAAACTCGCCGGGACTTCTTTCGCTACTTCGGCGGCGGGCTGGAGACGATCGCGCTCGCTCACTTGATGTCGCGCGAGGGGCGGGCGGCGACAGACGACTTGCCGAGAACCAACCCCCTGGCACCGAAAGCGCCGCACTTCGCTCCACGCGCGAAGAACGTCATCTTCCTGTTCATGGCCGGCGCACCAAGCCAGATCGATCTCTACGATCCGAAGCCGGATCTCCAGCGGTGGCACGGCCAAGCGCTTCCTCCGTCGATGACGAAAGACTTGAAGCTGGCCTTCATCAAGCCCAATGCCAAAGTGATGGCCAGTCCGCGTAAGTTCAAGAAGTACGGCCAGAGCGGGCTGGAGTTTTCCGACTACATCCCGCTCATCGGACGGCAGGCTGACGAGATCTGCATGATCCGCTCGATGCACACCGAGGCCTTCAATCACCACCCGGGTCAGTCGTTGCTGATGACGGGCTCACCGATACCGGGGCGCCCCACTTTGGGATCGTGGCTGACCTACGGCTTGGGTAGCGAGTCGGATGAGCTGCCGGCCTTCGTCGTGCTCTCCTCCGGACGGGGGGCGAGCGGCGGAAGCAGCAACTGGTCGAGTGGCTTCCTGCCCTCGACCTACGGGGGGGTTGTTTTCCGCAGCAGCGGCGAACCGATTCTGTACCTGACGAATCCGCCCGGCGTGACGAACGACACGCAACGGGCGCGCCTGGATGCGATCCGCAAGCTGAACGAGCAGCGCTACCGGGAAACGGGGGATCTGGAGATTGCCTCGCGCATCCAATCTTACGAGTTGGCCTTCCGCATGCAGACCTCGGGGCCCGAGCTGCTCGACTTTGGGCAAGAGTCGCCGAAGACGCTCAGTATGTACGGTGTGGGCAAGGAGCCGACAGATCCGTATGCCACCAATTGCCTGCTGGCTCGACGAATGGTCGAGCGGGGTGTGCGGTATGTCATGTTGGTCCACGCCAGTTGGGACGATCATAACGACATCGACGAGAGGCTCAAGAAGAACACTGACATTACCGACCGGCCCATCGGCGCTTTGCTCAAAGATCTGAGCGAGCGTGGCCTGCTCGACGAGACATTGGTCGTCTGGGCAGGTGAGTTCGGACGGACCCCCATGGGTGAACTCGAGAGGGCCGACGAGGCGTTCGGCCGTGACCATCACCCGAATTGCTTCACGATTTGGATGGCGGGGGGCGGAATCAAAGGCGGGCAGGTGATTGGAAAGACCGACGAGATCGGCTTGAACGTCGCCGAGGAGCCCATTCATATCCACGACCTGCAGGCGACGATTCTGAATCGCATGGGTCTGGAGCACACGAAACTGACTTACCGCCACCTCGGACGAGATTTCCGTCTGACCGACGTGGGCGGCGACGTGATCGAGAAGGCGCCCGCGTAATGGCTGCTTGAATCGGTAGATCTAGAGCGGTACTCTCGCCATACGACGTCTTCCCCGACGGCAAACGATTCTTGACCGTTGCACCCGAAGAGGTAGAGGGTGGTGCCTCAACGAGAATCCGCGTCGTCCGAAACTGGTTCACTGAGTTCTGCGACCGCAAACAGGACTAAGCTACTCAACAAAATGGAGTTAAGCCCTCTTCCGCACTTTACTGTCGCGAAATCCGGATCGCGCTAACGATCCACACTCTGCGTAAAGGCGATTGGGGGCCCAACCTGAATTCTGGTTGCATCCCTTACACAGGATCAATCGTGTCCGGATTCCGGAAATCCTTGGTGCGAAGGTCATTCAGCCCCCTTTCGCCGTCGATCAGGCGACGTTGCAGCAAGGCGTTTCGAGCCTTTTTGATGGCGGTCGGTCCATAGCCTGTAAGTGCCTGTAGCTGAGGGAGCGTCGCGAACCAGAAACCGCGACCCTTCTGCTTCCTCATGATGACGAGCCAGAGAGTGAGTTCCGGAGCGCTCAGTCCAGGGGCGAAAGTCTCAACTAGATCGTACGGGAGGGGTTCGTAGGGTTTTGGGGCAAGTAGAACAGTGTACTCGGTGTGGCTCTGTCTTATAGTGCTGTCTAGCCTGCGGATCGGGGGTCGTTCTTGGATGCGAATCAGCTTGGATGCGACGAGACGCTTCCTTGACTCGTAAAGGCTCTTCTCCGAGACGTTGCTGAACGTACGGAGCTTCTTCAGGGAAACGGCCTTGGTAGCTTGCCGCCAGCCAAGCGTGAACCATATTACGGAAAACAAGAGCTTCTTATCCGTGGATCGCAAATCTCTACGGGCCAAGGCTTCATAGGTGGCGCACGGGAGAGCAAAGTACCTGTCTTCGCTGGATTCCCGACGACACTGACTCGGGCCTTCTAGCTGGACCATCGCGGGCGATTCGGTCCTTCAGGACTCGTCAAAACTGACGCGCCAATGGGCCATGAGGGAGCGGATCGCGGTTCGCCACGTCACGCGCCCTGTCCCCGTCGGAGACGCGAATCGAGCCACTGCTCCGTCAACTCTCGGGGGAAGTAGAGGCGACCGCCGACCTTGACATGCGGAGGACCCTCGCGCCGCATCAGCATCCGCCTCACACTGCCCGGATGCATCCGCAGGTATGTGGCCAGTCCCCCAAAATCCCGGTGGGTCTGGAGGATTGTATCAGTGTCAGGTTCTGTCGCTGGCCTATACAAAGTCTGCGCACCTAGCGCGAACTTTTGTTATATCAGCGAATTTCGTTGTCAGAGCCGACTAAGTCTAAGTGTGAGCGTTTCGAAGCGACTATTTCTAGCTTTGAGCGTCTCGTTCTCTCCTGAGTGCTCGCAAACGAGATAGGGATATCTGCATCTCCGGCACACGCGCCATCGTCTGGATGTGCTTCTCTTTCTCAGACAACCCTGACTGTGCTGAGCTTACTTCATCGTATATTCTGAGTATTAGTTTGTGCTTTCGACTGGTCCTGCTCTTAGTCTTTGAGGCTGCAAGTATTCTAGATGGGTCCCGGTAAACGCCAGCCCACCCTAAAGACGAACCAGCTTGATACATCAGACAAGCAGTTTGCTCCAGGTCCCTTTGGACTAGGCATCGACGGGCTTGAGTTATCGAACCAAACACGGCCATGAGGTGCGAAACGGTCGTGCGGCGTCCCTCGTCCAGTTGCTTCCAGTGCTTGCGTCTAATCTCCCTGAAGTCCCAAGGAAGTCCCTTCTTGTCCAGCCACTGTACTGACCAACACGCGGCTGTGTACATATGCATTTGGAGTAGAAA
>Ga0315339_1001213_pt1 | contig 24336 bp, 22 predicted proteins | sample ASW17metaG_FD_204514 | JGI IMG/M metagenome (GOLD analysis project Ga0315339, IMG submission 204514) | Ammonia-oxidizing marine archaeal communities from Pacific Ocean, United States - ASW #17 | ecosystem: Environmental > Aquatic > Marine > Oceanic | place: USA: California | collected 2016-12-05
GTGGTGACGTTTCGCTACGACCAGGCCTGGGAGTTTATCAGCGCGATCCGCGAAGAACGCGAATGTGTGCCTTCTTTTTATCACGGTATGCGGGCGCAGGCGGTTGCCGATTCGATTCTGGAGGCGGCGGCCGAGCGGAGGTGGATCGATATTCCCGATTGTCCCAGGTAATAAGTTGCCATACGACAGGAGCTAATGTCAGATGCGTACAGATCCCAACGCGTTATATCAAAGAGACGGCTTTTATATTCACGATCAGGCGGTGCTATCGCCTGAGGTGGTCGATCCTGCGGTTGTCGGGATGGATGCAGTGCGCGGCGGAGAATACGATACCGGTGTACCGCCGCGGACTTCGGCCTGGAGCCCGGGCGATGATGAGACGCTACTGTGCAAAATAGAAAAGCCGCAGATCGCCAATCGCGCGATTATGGAATTGATCTTGGATCCTGCTCTCGCAGCATTAGCCGCCAAAGTCACGGGCGCGAAGTGGATCCAGGTCTGGTGGGTGCAGTTATTGTATAAACCCTCGAATGCGGCCGGTGCGACGAATGGGGTCAATGTGGGATGGCACCAGGACCGCAATTATTGGGGGGCTTGGGAAGAAGGCAGCGAGCTCTTTACGGCTTGGGTGGGCTTGAGCGAGGTGGGGAAGGATACCGGGCCGATGAAATTTGTCGAAGGCTCCCATCGTTGGGGTTTATTGCAGGGCAGTGATTTTTTTGGACAAGACTTAGACGGTGTGAAGAGCGAGATGAGCCTGCCGGATGGAGTTGGATGGAAAGAGGCCTCGGCCACCATGCCAAAAGGGGGCGTAAGTTTCCACGATTGTCTGACGCTGCACGGCAGTGGGGCCAATGTTTCTACTGGGCCTCGGCGCAGTTTAGCCATTCACATGCGCACGGATCAATCACGCCCAGTCGATAATAAAAGAGCAGGCTTAACGGCCTATATCGATGGTCCTGATTATTGCCCTGTGGTGTGGAATAAGTCAAGTTTGTATAATAAATGAGAAAAAATAATGTTAATAGTATCAATTTTGATAATTAATGTATCAAAAATGATACTGATCTTAAGTCTAATATAATTAAAATTTAACATAAAAATATAAGGTGACTTAATAGATTTCGCTGTAAAATAGTCTCTAAATTGAGAATTTATTGAACTTGGAGCCGAATGCCCTCGTGGTGTTCGGCTTTTTTATTTGATGTAAAACAATTATAAATATGAAGTTATATATTTATTGATGGAAAAATTATAAATATGGCACGAATTGTGCTTAATTAGAGATTGAACAAAATAACTGAGGGGAAATACAACAATGGATACGCTAAGAGATGCCTTAGAAAATCGACCGAATCGCCAAAAAGATTGGTCGGTATGGCTGGGGATGGGATCGACCGTAGTCGTGCTGGCTGTGGTAGCAGCAGTGTTAGTTGCTTGAAGGTTGTTGGCAAAAGGAGGTTGCAGGTGTTGATACGAAAATCTGGAAAATGGCTTGAGGTTATACTGCCCTATGTCACCCTGTTGTTAGCGTGGAAGATCGTCGGCGGCAGGGCAATAAATATTTTTACATAAATAGGAGATGAGAAGATGAAGAATTCGAAGTTCGTTGATGTGCTTTTACAGGCAGTGTTGTTCGCCTTGCCGGCGGTTTTGATCACGTTAAGCTTCTACGATACCGGACGGCTATAGAATAATCCACTACCTATGTGGACTGGGGCACGGCTTTAGGGCTGTGCCCCTTTTTTCCGTCTATTACGCGATGTTCAACAAAGCGCCGGATGCTTGAAAAAAGCAGATCGGCATCGGGTTCGGCACTGAGGATGTGGTTCGAATTGTGCAGTAGGGTGAGGCCTTTCTTTTCGCTACTGATCTGGTTGTAGATCGCGAAACCGGAGTCCGGTTCGACCGTATGGTCCCGCATGCCCATATAGATTCGGCAGGGCGTTGTGATATGCGGTAGCCGGGGACGGACCTCGCCGATAAGGCGGTATAATTCGCCGAGTGCTGCCACCGGCATGGCCGGGTAGCTGGAAAGGCCGTGCTGCTCGTAGTATTGCAAGGTGGCCGGTGATTTGGCGATCTTGCGGATCAATACGCGCAGCCAAGGCGTTAGAAAAAGAAAGCGGGAGCGGACCTGGAACGCGGGGGCCAGTAAACAGAGACCGGCAAGCGGCCGTTCGCTGGCGAGTTGGCAGCACAGCACGCCGCCCATCGATAGCCCGATTGCGACAATTTGTTCGCAGTGTTCAGCAAGTTCCCGATAGCCGGATAACACGCTTTCGTACCAGGCGCGTCGGGTAGTGCGGGCGAGGTCGTCGAGATGTGTTCCGTGACCGGCAAGACGTATCCCTTGGATACTGAAGCCGGCTTGGTGAAGGTGGTCGCCTAGGGGGCGCAGTTCCGTCGGAGAGGCGGTAAATCCGTGCACGAGCAATACACCCACCGATCCTCCTGCAAGGTGGTAGGCGGGCACGCGTATATCACTCACGTTGCATTTTGTGTCGCAAAAGAGTGGTGGCGAGGAAGAGCGCGCAGGCAATCAATAGCACATCACCAAAACGCGAATAGATCGTTTGCTCTTGGTGCAGGGGTACGTCGACGCTGAAGGTTTCCGTGGTAAAGAGCTCGGTGGCATAGGCGGTGCGTCCGCTGGCTTCGATCATGCCGGAGATGCCGGTATTTGCTGCGCGCACCACGGTGCGGCCGCTTTCGACGGCCCGCAACACGACCTGTGCCCAATGTTGGTGCGGTGCAGCGGTGGTGCCAAACCAGGCGTCGTTGGTGGTGTTGACGAGAAAATCGGGATTTTGCTGCATTAGCACCCGGGTAATTTCGGGGAAGATCGATTCATAACAAATAAAGACCCCAAACGAAATCTCGCTGCTTGGCAGGGTGAGGGCTTTATGTCGTTCGCCGTGGGTAAAGGCGCCACTTTCCGCCGTCAGGCCTTCTAGGTATTGAAAGAGCCATGGGAAGGGCAGGAATTCGCCGAAGGGGACGAGGTGGACCTTGTCTACAGAATCGGCAATTTGGCCGGTAGTATCCACTAGAAACGCGCGGTTGTAGGTCGGCGTGTGATTGTCTTGGTAGCTTCCTTTGAGGCTGCCGACCAGAATCGTTGTGCGTAACTCGATGGCCAAGTCTGTTATCGAATCGGTAAAGGGGGCGTAAAAGGGATCGCCAAAATAGAGCGGCAAGGCTGTTTCCGGGTAGAGGATCAAGTCAGGTTGCTCTGATATCGCCAGTTGGCGGGTGAGCTCGGCGTAGTGATTGGTAGTCCAGCTAAGGCGGTTCACCTTCCACTTGCGGTCTTGGGAGATATTCCCCTGGACGACCCCGACCTTCAGGCTCGGCGGTTGCTGGTCTTCGAAGCTGTGTAGGCGGTAAAGGCCCCAAAGGTGGATCGAGGCCAATAGCACCAGCGGTACTGCGAGATAGGGAGCGATGGTGCGGTGCCAGAGTGCCTGCGCCAGTGCCGCGTTGAACAGGGCGATAAGGAAGCTCAGGCCGTAGACTCCGGTGATGGCGCTGAATTGCAGCAGAGGCAGATTGAGATATTGAGAGTAACCCAGTAGTTGCCAGGGAAAGCCGCTGATCATCCAGCTTTGCATCCATTCCAACAGGACCCAAATGCTTGCGCTCTTCCAGGCGAAGAGCGGCGATTTGAAGTCGAGTCGGATGCAGGCCGCCGTAAAGCAGGCGACATAGAGCGCCATGTAGAGTATGAGCAGGATCGTGGTGGAAGCGGCTTCGATCAGCGAGAGGTTGCCGTAGAGTTGTAAGGTTTCGCTAATCCAGTAGGCCCGACCGCCCCCCCAGGCGATGCCGGAGATAAGGCCGAGTGAAAAATGTTGCGCAGTGGGTAGCCAATGGCGGGCTAAAAGCAAGGGTAATAGGCAAAGCCAAGCGAGAAAATAATAATCGAATTTAGGGATGCTAAGCGTAAAGATCAGGCCCGATAGCAAGCCAGGGACGAGCAAGGGAAAGCGGAAAAGGGATGATCGCCACAACTGCAATTCAGCGCCCTTGGTGCCAATCGTCGAGACCGCTGCGCAGCTTTTGCAATCCACTTTCTTCAAGGGCGGCCATTTCCTCTCGGGAAATGCCCATGCGTGAAGCGGCTTGGCCGGGGGACTGTTTGTGCTGGTAGCGCAGTTCGATGGTGCGCATCTCGTCGTCGGTCAACTTTTGCAGTGCCCGATGCACGAGTTGTCGTAACTCCTGTGCTTCAAGACGGTCTTGCGCGTCTCGCGCGATGAGCAGGGAGACAAAGCGCTCGTCGAAATTGGTGCGTTCGGGCGGGGCATTGGTAATGCTGTCGGGAATTTTTTTGTAGATGGCCATAGCAGTCGATTTGCGATATAATATTTGTAAAAATATAAAATCGGGAAGCGGCTTGTGGTTCCCGGGGAAAACCGGCCGGCGGGATGGAAATATCGCTGATCAGTCTCAGCAAAAGATACGGTTTGACCGCAGATTTTTGCAAACCCTACCAAAAAATGGACTGTACTTGGGGTGCCGATTTGATGCTCTTGGGTGAAATTTGCAATGGCTCGAGGTCGGCACTATCGTTATTTTCTACCTCAATTCACCCACAGGTATAAAACGAGGTCCTATGAGCAACATCCGCAATGCAGAGCATTCATATTTCGACTATCGTTTAAACCATTATGCATATTCTCCCAAGGGGGCCCTATGACCGCTGAACTTGTGGGCCATTGGCCGCTCGCCGGGGATACCCTCGATGTATCGGGTAAGGATAACCACGGTGAGAATCGCAACGTTGATTTGACGGGGCAAGGGCCGGCAGGGCATAAAAATGGCGCGGCCGTTTTTGATGGTAGGCTCAGTGAGATCTTGGTGCCGGACAGTCCGTCGCTGCACACTGGCACCGAAGATTTTTCGATTGCTGCGCATATTTTTACCGAGGCGGACATCGACGACCCCATCGGCGATATCGTCTGCAAGTTTGATCCAGAGCATCGCAACGGCTTTAGTCTGGGGTTAAAACGGCACTCTGCCGCCTGTACTAGTTTATCGAATTACCGCAATTTGCATTTTGGCATCGACAATGGTCGAATTGACGAGGTGTGGGCCGATTGCGGGCAGCCCGGTGAGGGATTATTTGTAATGGCATTGGCCGTGCACGAGGGCCATCTCTACGCCGGGACCTGCGAGTCGGCGGCTGATAGCGCCGGCCATATCTTTCGCTACATGGGCATTGGTCGCTGGGAAGATCTTGGCTCGCCGGATGGGGCGAACGCAGTGATGAGCCTCGCGCCTTATCGGGGGGCGCTCTACGCCGGCACAGGTCGGCTCAAGCTTCTAGGGTCGTCCCTGCCCCCGTCGAGCAACGATAATGAAGGGGGAGGGGTCTTTCGCCTTGAGGGTGATCGCTGGGTGAGCTGCGGAAAAATGGGCGGGGAGCGCGGTGCCTACGCCGAATACTGCCATGATACGGTGCATGCCCTTGAGGTGTTTCAAGGGCGGCTCTATGGCGTGGCCTTGTATACCCAGGGCCTGTTTCGCTATGAGGGCGGTTGTGACTGGACGGATTGCGGTAGCCATGGGAGTCGCCTAATGACGTTGGGCACTTTTCGCGGTGATTTACACGTGCTAGAAAATGGCAGTGGGGTGTACCGCTTTAGCAGCGGTGAGGACTGGACAAAATGGATGCGTATGGCTGCGCTGCCCGGTGTCACACAGGTCTATTCGATGGCGGTTTATGAGGGCAGTATGGTGGTCGGGACCTGGCCGGAGGCGCGGGTTTTTCGCTGGGCGGCCAATGGCGAGTGGATTGATATGGGGCGTTTGGGCGAAGAGCTTGAAGTAATGGGCATGGCTGTCTACAATAGCACGCTCTATGCCGGCACCTTGCCGCTGGGGCAGGTATACCGCTACGATGGGAATGGTCATTGGACGTGTACCGGGCAACTCGACACCACGCCCGATGTTAAGTACCGCCGCGCGTGGTCGACGGCGGTCTATGACGGTAAGCTCTACTTCGGCACCTTGCCGGCGGGGCGGGTGATGTCGTTGGAGGCGGGGCGCAGTGCTACCCTGGACAGTGCCTTGGCACCCGGGTGGCGGCATCTGGCCGCAGTGCGCAGCGCAGGGATGTTGACGGTATATGTGGACGGCGAAACAGTGGCCGAATCTTCTGAGTTCGCGGCGGCTGACTACGATTTGCGCAATAGCCAGCCATTGCGCATTGGTTGCGGCCAACACGATTATTTTACTGGACGTATTGCCGATTTACAGATCTATCGTGGCGCTTTGCGGGCTGATGAAGTGCGGGAGAGTGCAGGCTGATCAAGTATCGGATCGCAGATGTAGAACGAGAAAACGCCACCCTCATTAATTCAGAAGATGGTAAATTCGGACGAAACGACGATTCCAGACATCATTTGAGTCAAGTCATAGCACATCTCCATAGCCACCCACAAGCCGATGAAATCCGCCGCCTTCTAAAAGGCAATCCTTAAGGGTTCGTGTATCGGAAATGTAAAGGGCCTTTTAGGACGTCGGGTCAAGCCATATGGGCTGATCACCTCTCTTTGCCACCGCGTGCGCACCTTTACACGGGCCTTCTTTAGGCTCGGTCGATCCGATGGACGAATGAACTTGTGTTGAGGGCTGATATGTGGCCGATCCGATGCACGAAAATGGTTGTTTTGGCCTCTAAGGGGCCGGGGGTAGGCGGACTTCGAGGCGTATCTTGTCCAACGGGAAAAAGACGGGTGATAGACGCTCGAGCATGGAGTTAAGCGGCGAAGTACCACTCCTGTTGTGGGGCGGGGTGGCTTACTCGGCGGCGGCTCGGTCGGTAGACCCTCCTTTCAGATGACGCCGAATCGATGCGGGGTCGGTCAGCGCGGCGATTCGGCGCAGCCGTCCGCGACAGGCGGGATAGACGGTGACCTCGAGTGCAAAGACGCGCACCAATAAAGGCCTGCCCAGGTGAGTCGATGGGGACGTAGGGTCGGCGCGGGCGGGACGTCAGGCGCAGGTGCGGCCGTGGGCGGACTAGGCACGACCTGGCTTCGGGTCGCAGGGATTTGATGTCAACGCACTAAATTGAATCGGGGCGGCTAGTTATGCAGCCAGATCCGCGCAGTATTGCTTTGCTGGACAACAAGGTTGAGTGCGGTATATTATCTCAGCGGTTCAGTCCAATTTGCCTCTTCACGGAGCATTACTGCTCGCAGGTAATTCGTTTATGGTAGCACTGTTTGAATCTTTGGATGTTGCTTTAGGTTTTGTCGCTTTCATGGTAGCTTATCTGCTGGTCGGTATTCCGATTAAATTTGCTGGATCGCACCGTTTGGGGAAAACCTATGGTGCAGTGTTTTATCTCGGAGTTCCCTGCTATTCTCCCACCACATGGGATCGCAGTCCTAAATTCTCTCCCGAGTTGATCCGGCCAGCGGTGCGCTCGCTGTTGTTTTGGGGTGGGCATTGCGTGTTAGCCTACAGTGTGTACTGGTACCTGGTAATAAATTTCGAGCCCTCGCCCCTGCAGCGCTCTTATATGGCTCTCTTGCCTTTCTACGCTTTCTCGGAGACCTTCGCGGCGGTGCTACGCATATTTTTTCTGCCGACCGGTCGGGTGTTGTGTCCCGTGCACGCGCGGCCCTTGTTGGCGCCTTCGCTCTCCAAGTTCTGGGGCCGCTACTGGAATCGCTGGGTTAGCGATTGGCTGCGCCATTTGATTTTTGCACCACTGCTGCGCACGCCCTACAGAGCGGCCTTTGCGGTGTTCGTCATTTCGGGTCTTTGGCATGAAATTGTACTAGAGCTGCCCTACTACTTGGCTGGGCATTCACCCACATTTGGCTCGATGACGCTATTTTTTCTACTACAGGGGCTGGCGCTTATACTTGAGCCGAAGCTCATCCGTCACCGCCCCGTACTGCGCCGAATCTACGGTTTGATCGCGGTGATCGTGCCGTCGCCGCTGCTTTTTAACGATGCCTTTCTCTGGGCTTTCATGCTCTGAGCGTTACCGACTCTGTGTGGTCTTCTTGTCCTTCGATAGATGATATTGAGCGGCATTTACGCCGCAGGACCGAAGGAGATCGATGCGGAATACGTCGCTACCGATCAAGTCGTGACGCTGGGTTTGCAGCCGGGTGAAATCTCTCTGCAGGACGAAGCACTTGTGCACGGATCAGCCGCCAACGGCGGGGATCAAACTCATTAAAAGGTTCCCTTAAAAAAGTTCCAATAGCGTAAGGATTCACAAGTCGCCCAACGGCTTCCGCGTTCACTGCGAAGCCCTTGTCACGCGAAGCGTTTCGGTTGCCGTGCCTGGCTCCGACCAGTGTCAACCTGAAGACCTTGCCCTACAGAGGATGCGTACGGCCGATCTTTTCAGAAGGTGCCTCCTCTTTCTTTTTACGCTCGCGTTCGTATTCAATAGTCCCCAAAATAAGGCCTTGTAACACTTATCCGCCGGAGTAGTGTTATACTTGCGCAACTATGATCCAGTATACTCATTTGCGATGAGGAGGGATGAGTGGTCGCGAATACTTATTTACGCCCGATTATTTCAGTAGCCCTGACAGCCGCTTTGCTCTCGTGCCACACGCCGGTTGAGGCACGAGAGGAAGAAAATTCCGTTACCAAGGTCACCGGACAGAGCACGATCACGCGATCCGTCAGCGGTTTTTTACGCGACGATTCCAGCGGCGAGCCCATCGCCTATGCCAATGTCTTTCTCGCAGGAACCCCGCATGGATCCACGACCAATGAAGAAGGATATTTCGTCCTCTCCGAGATAGTCCCTGGATCATATAAGCTCAACGTGACCATGATGGGTTATCGAACCGTTCTCCGCGAACTGACGATCGCAGAGGCACAGAATTTAAGAGTCGATATCCGACTTATTGAAGATATTCTGCAAACCGAAGGGGTCACGGTTGAGGCCTTGTATTCGGAGTTGAAAAAATCCGTGCAGAGTAGCCAGATCAAGCTCGATATCAAGGAAATTAACTCGGCACCGGCTTTTATCGAAGCCGATGTTATGCGTACGCTGCAGATGCTGCCTGGTGTCCAGACCGCCAACGATTTCTCCAGTGCACTCTATGTCCGCGGCAGCACCCCGGATCAGAACCTGATTCTCCTAGATGGCATCACCGTCTACAACCCTTCGCATCTCGGGGGCATCTTCTCGACCTTCAATACCGATGCCATAAACGATGCCAAATTTCAGGCCGGTGGATTCCCGGTCCGCTACGGGGGCAGGATGGGCGCAACGTTGAATATCGTCAACCGTGAGGGCAATACCGAGGAAATTTCAGGCTCCGGCAATATCTCCTTGATCTCTTCCAAGGGCTTGCTCGAGGGGCCGATCCCGGCCGTCGGTCCGGTGAAGGGGGCCTGGATGATCTCGGCCCGCCGCACCTACCTCGACCAATTGGTCGAACGTTTTTCCTCGCTTGAATTCCCGTATCACTTTTACGACTACCAGATCAAGACCAATCTGGAGATCGGCCCGAACCATCGACTGACCTACAGCCGGTTTTATGGTAGGGATGTTCTCGATTTCTCTTATAGCGAACGGAATACTATCCAAAACCGGGTAGAGAGATCCGTCAGCACATTGGACTGGCCCTGGGGCAATCGTACTAACGGGCTCACCTGGCGCTGGATCATCGCGCCGACACTCATCGCCAAGACCTTCCTCTCCACCAGCGATTACCGTTTTGAATTCGACTTTGAAAATGAGACCACCGAGCAACTTACTTCGCCTGGCTCCACGGTCATTAACCGCGAAAAGGTGTACTTCGAGGTCAAGGACAACATTGATGATCGCAGTGTGGATAGCGAATTATTGTGGAAAATAAACGAAGAGCACGATCTGACGACCGGCATCCAGCACAAAGAGGTTTCGTTCGATCTCGACCTCACCTTCGGGATTGCTACGCTAGACACCTCCTTGCAGTGGAACCCCTTAGCGATCAATAGCAAAACACGCGAAAGCGTCTTCTATATTCAGGACCGGTGGACCATCAATCCAAGGCTTAGCGTACTCGGTGGTCTGAGGGCTACCGACTACAGTCTGCACGATAAACTGTATCTGGAGCCCCGTCTGGGTGCTAAGTTCGCTGCGACCGAAAAGCTCTTTGTCAAATACAACTGGGGACTCTACCGACAATTCCTCGTCACCGCCAACAGTCCGGACGAGGTGTTTCGTATCGTCGATCTGTGGTTTGGCGTGCCCGGCGACAGAAATGCCCCCCTTTCGACCCATAATATTTTTGGCGTCGAATACCTTAGCGAATCCGATCTGCTCCTGCGCTTCGAAGCCTATCACAAGGGCTTTGATCATCTCCTGACGTTGAAGAATGATGAGGGAGAAAACGGCGAGCCGCTAACGGCATTAAACGACTTCTGGAACACCGACGCAGAATCGTACGGTCTGGAATTACTGATCAAGAAATCAGCTGGACGGACACGGGGTTGGATCGGCTACACCTATGCCCGAACTCAGTATTTTACCCCACTCAGCGACTGGTACGCGCCAAGTTTCGATCGCACCCACACGCTCAACATGGTCGCCACCCTCGAATTCAAAAAACGAGGTCAGCTCAGTGCCTCCGCCTCTTATGCCACTGGCAATCCCCATACCCCGCTACAGGGCCGAGTTTCCCAATGGACCCACGACCTTAGCGATGCCCCGCAATGGTCTTCGGCAAGCGCTTATCTGGTCGGCAGCAAGAATTCGGATCGCCACAAACCTTACTTCCGCATCGACCTCGGCTACGTCCGACCATGGGGGCCCGTCGATATCGTCGTCCAGGCGATTAATATCACCGATCACGTCAATGCACTGACCTATCAATACCGGACCCAGTCCGATCTCGACACGGGAAATAAGGGTGCAGCACAACGCCGTATCGTATCCATGTTTCCACCCATGCTTAGCATTGGAGTCAAATTTGCCTTCTGATATCCACCGCTCGATTCTGCTTTGTGCCCTGTGCACTGCGATTACTGCATGCGTAAATCCGCAATCGACCGAATGGGAAGATCTCGCGCACGACCGGGAGCCCGTATTGAACGTGTTCGGTCTCATCTCCCTCGATCCTCAACTCGAGAGTTTTGTCCGCCTCTACCGCTCTACGAATCTGCGCGAACTAAGCGAAATTCGTGTCGACCCATTTGCCGTTGCCGATCAGAATAAGGACGGGGAATTAGACGACAACGAGGTGCTCGCCTTGGCCGACAGCGACGGCGACGGCGCAATCAGCGACGGAGAATGGCTGGCTACCGCCGACCTCGACGGGGACGGCACTATAGACGAAGAGGAGTGGCAAGATCTCTTCACACCCCGCTATGAACCCGCGGCAGCTCTCGCGAACGCCCGCGTTGTCGTCTCTACTGGATCGGACTCGACCTTGTTCGAATGGCGTGCGGATCGACAAGCTTATTATTCCAACTCTTCCGACTTCGCCCCCAAGTCAGGAACGCGCTATGCGCTAGAAATTACCGCAGCCGGTTTCAACAGCATTGTCGGCAGTCTCATCACCCCGGAGATGCCCGTATTCGCCATCGAACTCCATCCCGACACGTTGAAAGTAGGTCTCAGCAAGACCGTCGACCTCTCCTGGCAATCAGGTACTATGGGCAAGGGGGTACTTACTGGAAAAATGCACCGCGAGGCAATTGGAGCCGATGGGAATAAAGACGCAGACTTCGATCCTCAATGCGTCAGCTTATACAAAGTGGTCAATCTTGAGGAGGGGACCCATACCACAGATCCAGTTTTCTGTGACCGCACCTTCACACGACCCTATCTGCTGCGCTTAACGGCCATGGACACCAACTATTACGAGTATTTCGTCACCGGTGAAGCTCACGATTACGCCAATATCCTCTTACCATCCAACACAACCCAGGGTTGGGGAGTCGGTATCGACGGGGGCTACGGAGTCTTCGGGGCCATTGCTAGCGATTCGATGCAACGGATAATCTCGGTGGAATCGTGGAAAAAGTAGGCTCTCAGGACCGCGTATACAACGCCTCAAAACCGTCTGACCGCTCTTTTTGCTGCTACGTGTGCACCTTTATGTGGCCCTTGTTTTAGGCTCTGTCGGCTCGATGGAAGAAAAAAGTTGTCTTTGTCTCTAATAACTGGGGTAGACGGCCATCTGCTCGGAACTGCATTGGTAATGTTGTTTACCTTCGATGAGACGACGGCAATGTCCGAACCACTTTAGCGGGCGGCAACCGTCCGTTCTTCGCTGCCGCGTGCGTCGGTCAGCGGCCTGAGCAAAATACCCGTTGGCATCTTGCGGCAGCGCCGGAAGTGGCTGAGCCGCTAAGCAAGCCCTTATTGCTGAACCCATGGCGACTCGACCTGGCGGAGCGCACCATGGGCCCCTTCGTCCAGGGCGACGCCTTCTACGTGGTTGGTGCCCCACCGGCGCAAATGATTGGCTGAGCGAGGGGGGGTTGCATCCCGGACCGATCTGCTGTCCGAAGCAGCAAGCTGGCACCGTGACGCGTGTTCCCATCACCGCAACGTGGCGCGGTACCCCAGGCTGGGCTTTCCACTAGCATGGGTCAACTATCGAATATTACTCCAGTCTGATACCCACCGGCTCACCGTTCAGCGCACATCCCCTTGAAGCCAGATGATTACCTCGAATTATATATTAATCAATAAAAAATCGGACTTTTTTCTTCCGCTGCATCATATTGATGCTTTACTTTTAAAAACCTTTTTAAGCAAAAGGCTAAAGACCTTAATAGTGCGAGCATAAGTCCAAGCAAGAAATAACCACTGAACTACTAAACCTGATTATTTGAGCGCGATAGATAACAAAAATACCCTAACCAGACGACAAGGCGAGGAAGATGAATGCTATAATGTGGGCCATCGGGCTGTTCTCAACACTGATCGGCTGTTTACCCGAGGGCGGAAACGAGAACGTGAAATCTGCGACGACAGAACATAAGGCGGTGACCTTGGCATCTGTAGATACAGTACAGACGAGCAAGCTATTGCCGCCTGTTGTAGTTGCCGAATACGACCTAGTCGCTCTCGAACTTGCTGGTGCATTCGCTGATATTGCTCAACGCAATGTACAGGTCGAAAATGATCCACTTTATAAAAGTGGCCGACGGCGTTTTCGCGGTTACGCCCTCAACGAGGTGCTGGATCGTCTGGAAGATTTTTCAAGTTTTTCGACGCGCCACCATAGCTTGGTCTGGGTCTGTGCAGACGGATATCGGACTACCTATGAATTTCACTCAATCAACGGAAACGGCGGTGTTCTCGCTACCGGGCTGACAGATACCGAGGGCCACGCATGGCACTCTTATAAGCAGGGTAAGAGAACCATGGTGCCGGCACCCTTTTATCTAGTTTGGGAGGGGGAGGGCATCAATAAACAGCGTCCCTGGCCCTATCAACTGACCAAATTACAGATTGTCTCCACCGAACGAATCGCGATGCGTCTTTCCACTCCAGACCCTGAAGCGCACGGGGAAGGCGAGCGACTATACAAGAAACACTGTATGAGCTGCCATTCTATGAACCTGATTGGCGGAATTATGGGCCCCGAAATGAACGTTCCGAGAAACATACTCGAATACCGATCGGAGAGCGACTTTATCGCCTTTGCTGCCAATCCTCAAGCTTTTCGCGCGCGTAGCGCAATGATCAAAATGCGATATTTGGGAGAGGATAAACTCAAAAAGATCACCGGTTACGTAAAATCGATGTCAGCGCGAAAAGTCTGCGTAACCGCCATGGGCTGTGCTGAGTATGCTGATGGACTCGAGTAATGGCGTTTGATGCTGTTCAGCCTTGTCCACGAGCAACTCGAACCACGGACGAATCTCTGACGAAAACATTTAAGTAGAGATTCTGTTATGGAAGTACAATACGTAACAATCCCGCTGAAAATATAGATAACTATAGAGTATCAAAAAGAGGCGACATTTTTAATAGAATTATTTTATCTCTATTCATCTACACAAATCAGGTTTTGTTGCATTAATTGGGCTTGGTGAGTTGGAATAGGACAGACAGACTTTCGAACTGGAACACAATATTCTGAAGCATATTGTTGAAGGAAAGCTGTAAAGCTAGTGGTATTATAGGAGTGGGGCGACTATACCTAGGCGCTGCACCCGGTCATTTAGCGGCGAATCTGTCCTATTGTTGGCATCAGCCATCCGGTCTATCGATAGCAACCCGATACCACACGAGGACGATGCGGTCATAACTGGCTTGCAACAAGCGGTAGAAAAATATCTAGCGTACGTTTTAGTAGGTTGTTCAAGATCCTTTGTAGCTGGGGCTGTTGCTGGAGTAACAAATGGCCCCAGCTTTTTTTGTGATCAGATAAATTTAAATAAGCGATCTAGGTCGCTCGCTCCAGCTCTTTTTTCCGTTATAAACACCTCCAACTATTTGACTTACATTGTAGTCGCAGTATATTACTGCTAATTATTTGGCGTAAAGTTTACGATGCGCAATAGGTCTTGCTATGTCCTCTCGCGCGGACATTTGGCAAGCCGGCAACTAACCCATATCGCATAAGACCATGTATCAAGACTATACAATCACGCACCTCAGACAACTCGAATCTGAAGCAATTTATATTCTGCGTGAAACTGCAGCTCAGTTTGAAAAACCCGTCTTGTTATTTTCCGGCGGGAAAGATTCTATTGTTATGGCATATTTGGCCAAAAAAGCTTTTTGGCCGGCAAAGCTTCCATTCCCTCTCATGCACGTCGATACCGGACATAATTTTCCGGAGACGATGGAGTATCGCGATGCCTTTATTGCAACACTTGGAGCAGACTTAGTTGTTGCATCGGTTCAAGAAGCGATTGATAGAGGCAAGGTTATTGAGGAAAAAGGACCTTATGCGAGTCGCAATAGCCTACAGACGGTGGCGCTGCTCGAAGCGTTAGAAGCCGGTCAGTATGATGCTGCACTCGGTGGCGGCCGTCGCGATGAAGAAAAAGCTCGGGCAAAAGAACGTTTTTTCTCTCATCGTGATGCCTTTGGCCAATGGGATCCGAAAAATCAGCGACCTGAACTGTGGAATATCTTCAACGGGCGCAAGCACCACGGTGAGCACTTCCGTATCTTTCCGCTCAGCAATTGGACTGAAATGGATATTTGGCAATATGTCAAAGCCGAAGATATTGAGTTGCCTAATCTCTACTTTTCGCACCAGCGCGAATGCATTGTGCGGCAAGGGGTCATCATGGCAGTGACCGATTTTATCGAGGTGCAAGCGGATGAAGAAATAGAGAATATGACGGTTCGCTTCCGCACTATTGGTGATGCGACATGTACTGGAGCCGCACGGTCGACCGCCAGTAGCCTTGAGGCTATTATTGCCGAAGTAGCTGCGGCCCGAGAAACTGAGCGCGGCACACGCGCCGACGATAAACGCTCAGAAACCGCCATGGAAGATCGCAAAAAAGAAGGCTACTTTTAGCCCTCGCTCCGCTAGTTGACAAAAGAAATTACATTAGGCATCCACCGTTCCCACAAATCGATCTTCAATCCCTCTTCAAGTTGATAAAATGAGCGATAATACGACCGCAGGTTATCTCAATATGGACCTTTTACGGTTTACTACTGCCGGTTCTGTTGACGATGGCAAGAGCACACTAATTGGGCGCTTATTATATGATAGCAAGGCCATATTTGAGGACCAGCTTGAGGCCATAGAAAAAAATTCTAAGGCTCGCGGCGATGAGAATATTAATCTCGCCTTATTGACCGACGGGTTGCGTGCTGAACGCGAGCAGGGCATCACCATTGATGTAGCCTATCGCTATTTTGCAACACCCAAGCGCAAGTTCATCATTGCCGATACCCCAGGGCATATTCAATATACCCGCAATATGGTAACCGGTGCTTCTACGGCGAATCTGGCCATTGTGCTGGTGGATGCACGCAAGGGGGTAATTGAGCAGACCTGTCGCCATGCTTTTATCGCCGATTTATTACGTATCCAGCACATTGTCGTCTGCGTAAATAAAATGGACTTGGCCGATTGGTCGCAGGAAATTTTTGATAACATCGTCGGCGATGTAAAAAAATTTGCTTCGCGTCTAAATAACATCATAGACATAACCTTTATACCGGTTAGCGCACTGCTGGGCGATAATATTGTCGATCCATCCGAGCACATGAACTGGTACGAGGGACCGACGCTACTCTACTATCTCGAGACCGTATACATCGGCGCTGATGCCAACCACGTTGACGCCCGCTTGCCGGTACAATGGGTTATCCGGCCGCATTCGGATGCGTGGCATGATTTTCGTGGTTTTGCCGGTCGTATTGCCGGCGGTGTATTTAAACCCGGAGATGAAGTGACGGTTTTACCCTCCGGATTTCAAAGTAAAGTAATGGCCATACATACTTTGGACGGCGAATTGGCAGAAGCATACGCCCCAATGTCAGTAGCCGTAACTCTGGTTGATGAAATAGATATTTCGCGCGGCGACATGTTGGTCAAGCCGAACAACCCACCTGCTCCCCGCCAGGATGTTGAAGCAATGATCTGTTGGTTTTCCGCAGATAAGACGCTTACGGCCCGAGGGAAATTTATCCTCCGTCATACGACCAAAGAAGTAAAAGCCATCATCAAAGACGTGCGGTACAAGGTGAATATTAATACCTTGCACAAAATTGAAGCAGATCTGGAATTTACGCTCAATGATATCGGCCGTATATCATTGCGCACTTCAGCACCAATAATCGCCGACAGCTATAAAAGCAATCGCATTACCGGCAGTTTTGTGTTGATTGATGATCAGACGAATGAGACGGTTGCCGCAGGTATGATTATCTAATTCCACATAGCGGGCTGCCACCGAGTACGGACTAATCACCTCACACGTATAGATCCCGATGCCAAGGAAGACGGCTACTCGGATTCATATCTTTGGGCGAGTGTTTCGAACCGTGCTGGCCGTGCCGCCTGGCCTGGGAGCAGGTGTTGGCCAGGCCCAACCAACCAGTGAAGGCAATCACCGTCTAGCTGTTGGAGGGCAGTTATTCTCCGATCGCGGTCCTCCGGGTTGCCGTCACGACCGGTTGCCACTAGCTATGGCCCAACACATACTGGGCATGTAGAACATAAATCGAAAAGGGCCCTGCGAATGAATCCGCAAGGCCCTTTCTTTTAAAACGTGATTCAGTCTTACTATGGGCTATTGTGTGTCTTCGTGATCATCGTCGTGATCTTCGTGGCGAGTATCCCAGTATTCCTGACTTTCTTGGTCAAGGGCTTGGAATTTCAGATCTAACGCCTCAAAAGCATCTTCCTGCGCTTCCTCTAACTCTTCCCAATCCTGATCGTTGGTGTTAGGATTGCTATTGAGGTCTTGAAGCTTGCGATTGAAGTCTTCGTTAATATCTATCCGCTGCCCTTCTAGTTGGACACGGCGTTCCATCATAATACGTTCAATTTCATACGCTTCTTCGTCGAAATTTTCGCCCTCTTCGCTGCGGCGGCGATCGGCCTCATCCTTAAAATCAGCCCGCATATTGTCCATCTCTTCGCGCTGACGATCCATGTCCTCGCGCTGCCGGTTTGCCCAGTATTCTTGGCCTTCTTGGTCAAGCGCCTGATATTGCTCATCCAACGCTGCAAAAGCACTTTGCTGCTCTTGGTCTAACACTTCCCATGTATTCTGATCCTGCCCACCAGCGCCATTGCCGACTTCCTCACGCTTGCGATTGAACTCTTCGTCAATAGCAAGCCGCTTCTCGTCTAGCCCGATGCGGCGTTCCATCATAGAACGCTCAAACTTATGCACTTCTTCGTCGAAATGTTCGCCCTCTTCGTTGCGACGGCGGTCGGCCTCAGCCTCAAAATCGGCCCGCCTATTGTCCATCTCTGCACGCTGATGATCCATGTCCTCGCGCTGGCGTTTCGACCAGTATTGCTGAGCTTCTTCATCAAGCGCTCGAAACTCCTGGTCTAAAGCAATACGCTTCTCTTCTAGTTTGATGCGGCGTTGCATCATAGAGCGCTCAAACGTATGCGCTTCTTCGTCGAAATGTTCGCCCTCTTCGCTGCGACGACGTTCAGCATCAGCTTCAAAATCTGCTAACATCTGTTCAGTAGAAATATCTTCATGCTGTTGTTCCTGATGTTGTCCGGAAACACTACTTGGATCGCACGCTATCGATACGCAAGCCAGCATAGCTATAAACGTGAGCTTACTCATGATGACGTTCCTCCTTGTTAAATCGTATGATAAGGACATTGTGGGACAAATACGATATGAGTAGATTATAATATACTATGTAATTGAAGAAATATGATGTGATTTATATCACATAGAAAGATTATACTTAGCATATCTAAATTCCCGATTCTCCACCAGATCAGTCGAGTAAAGGAAATCTAAAGGCCCTTTTAGTGGCTCGCATGCGGCATGTACTCACGGCCTAACTAGTTTCGGGGAAAAACGTTACGTAGGACAACGAAGCCGTCTTTTATGAACTGATCTCTGTCGACTTTAATTAGTCTATGTCCTTTCATTGAGAGAAAAATGAATCGAACCTTTATTTGGCAGCCAATGATTTGGTAATTTGGCGATGTACGAAGCCGAAATAGGCGTCGAGGTGTTGTTGCATTGGCCTTCTGACACGATATTGCCAGTTTCGGAGGTGACGACAACGATTGTTGGGACTTAGCCGATAAAGTGAAAGGAACTGAACTAAAAGTCTTATCTACTCAGACTGCTATTGTCTATTAGGTCAAGGAATCGCTGCGCTTCTTGTTGTTTCTCACCCAGTCGAAGAGTTTCTTCAAAATAAATGCGTGCCGCATTGAAGCGTTGTAGACGCACCAGTGACACACCACACCAGAAATGGGGATCAGAGCTCGTCGGCCGAAGTTCAATTAATCGCCGATATATTCTTAGGGCCGCACCGTGATTTTCCATCCGGCGGTATGCTGTGCCTATTCGTTCTAGATGGCTGCCATCCCATTGTTCCAGTGGTATGATGTTTTCGATTTCATCAATAATATCTTTCCTCTGTAACGAAATAGAGATGGTTAGCAGGTTAGCTGCGGCATCAGTATAGCGCGGCTCAAGTTCCCAGGCTTTTTTCAGTGTATGCAGTGCAGTGGTTTTGGCTCCTGTATTTAAATGTAGATGGGCGAGTTCAAAGTATATAGTCTGTTTTTTGGGACTGAGCTGCAGTGCTTCGTGCAAAATTTTTTCCAATATGAGAGAATATTGTTCGTCTAAAGTATCAGCGGTATTTAGTAGGACCGCAAACATCAGTAGGTGCCTGATATCAGTTGATGAATTTTCTGTTTTCTTCAATAGGGAAAGAGCTAGCTTGACGAACCTCTTTTTTTCAGACATAGATAAATGGGGAGAATCTGCAAGAAGCCATACTTCTTTTACAAGTAGTTCGTCCGCATCGCCAGCACCGAGGGTATCGTTAGCAAGCGCCCGAACAAAAGATTCGTAAAGGTTCTCTATATTCACTGAGTCTGCTTTTCGGGCTGATTTAGACATAGTGACAGCGTGGGTTAGTGCCATGACCTCTTGGATGGGTTTTATGTTGGCCCAGTATATTACAACGATCAAAGTAAATGCCACTAAAACGCCTACTAAATAGGTGCGTCCAGTATGCTCCTCGCTAACCGATTCCAGACTCTCTTTGTGCCCAGCTCTGAACTGTATATAGGCAAGCAAAGAAAAAAGAATGAAAGAGGTATTAAAGGTATCAAAATGAAATGAATTGTGGAGCAGATAGCTTATCAATAGCGCGCCTATCAGATACCCGTCCCACAAGGGCAACTTACCGATGCGCACGCTGGCTATAAGCGTCTTGATAGCAATAATCCATACAACGACATAGGACAAAAATCCTATTATGCCGGCATGAATCAACCAGTCTAAGACGATGTTATGAGCGCGGTCGAAATACTGTTCCTTGTCGTGCAAGCGGGGATCAAAATATTTCTGGAATACTAGATAAAAATTTTCCTGTCCCCAGCCCAATACAGGCCGTTCAATAATACCTTTCAGTGCCATATTCCAAATAATAAAGCGTGTGTTGATCGTGCCTGCAGCCGAATAATCAGTAGCCGAATAATTTATCAACCTTGAAAGAGAGCCGTTTGAGTCCGATGTATTATGGTCCTTAAAGGTTATGACAACGATCGCTATAGCAAACACAATCACGAGGAGACTAGCAGTTACACGCGTCTTCTTTCGTTTTACGAAGCAAACGATATGCCTCCAAGATACTGATAGTGCACCGATAAAAATGCTAGATAGTGCCAAAGACAGCATGGCACTACGGGTGCCTGTAAGAACAACGCCAGTCAGACATAAAGCGAGCGCCGTTCCGATAGTTGCCATCGCTATACGCTGTCCCCAGTTTTGAACTATAAACAGCAGAGCAAGCCATGCATGCAGAAGCAAATACCCAGCCAAATATGCCGCATTTCCGGTAGTAGAAGTTGCTCGAATACCAGGTGGGGCCAGCGTTAGAATGCCCGGTATTATCAGGGACACGTCCCACGAATGGAGTAGGGCAATAAAACTGATGAGTGCACTTGTTGCTATCGACGATAGAAAGAAAATCGACCAATCCAGCACTCGACGAAAAACGCTACACAAAACCAAGAAATAGAGGTAGTAGTGGAAAAGACTTATGAATCCTCCCATCCTCTCATAATCAGAAAAAAATGCGCGCCACGGATTGGGACTGAAAATATCGGCTATTAGTACAACCAACAGAAAAAGACTGACCGCGCTAAGAAGGTTGCTCCGGCGCGGTCTGTAGGATCGATCTGTTGCTGCTAGGACAATCCAGAATGCAAAAACGATTTCGACGAAGATACGAAATGCGAAGTTGCGGCCTGTTGTAAAAGGATACAGTAGTGAAGGGATATACAAGGGCAGGATGGGAGTAAGCCAGAGCCCTATCTTAATTGCTTGTGGAAAGCCTTGTATTAATCGAAGCCTGTTCATTGTAAATTTAACTCTGAGTAGTTCTTAAGCCGTACGTGAAAAACCCACGTGATATATTTTAGTTAACAACATACCTTAGCCGTATGAAGAATTATATGAAGCGATATCGCCATCAACGGCTGTTTCAAAGATACGAAATATCGGTGCCGCACAAAACCGACAAGGTTCCACTTTGGTGGCCGGATTATCAGACAGTAATACTGGCGGACAACGAAGGAATATTCTAAGAAATAATTCGTCCTGAATCGCATTTGATCCGCGTGTATAGGAAATATAAAGGCCCTTTTAGTGGCTCGGGTCAAGCTGACCTCATTGAGTGTCCGGGTTTGTTCCTGGGCTAAACGACCACCGCAACCGCCCCTCGGTACAGCATCTCTTGTTAGGTCTTTTGCCGCTGATGGCATAATGCATAATTTGGTCTTGTATGCGTGCTTTCGATTCAAAGCTCGCCTTGGGGTTTTCGAGTACAGCGCACATTGCCGGAACAAGGCCTTGCCACGAAGGCATGATATGGACGTCTTTGGTCATGGGTAAATATCCTTAGTGAGTGAGGAACACCAGATTAACATCGCCAGACGGGCAGAGGCCGCATGTAGCATATTAAGCCGTTTTCTCCAAGTCGGCGGTTTGAAATCCTCAAACAAGTGCTTGATGGTTGAGGCTGTCGGGCGAATGCCAGTGCCGTGGATGCCGTCTGAGTCGTAGATGGCGAAGCGTGGCCGTTCGCCCGTGGGGTAGCATGTATCAAGCATTTTGAGCTTGTCATCGATCGCCCCTGTTGTGTGAGAGTAACCGAAGGCGTTCAAGGCCGGATAGCTGCACAGGAGCATCTCCCAAAAGCTCACGTAGTCTAGGGAGAACAAATCGCAAGCTCATGTTGTCGGATGGCGAAACTAACGGGATGCTTCGCATTCAAGCACTCCACATCGCGCTCTGAGGCGTTGTAAAAATCGGGCGATTCACGATCCATGCGATCCGCGAACGGCATATTGCGGCCGTAGCACGGCACAGCGCCTGGACCCATCTCCTTGAGCTGTTCAAACGTGAGCTTTAGCCAACAAGTGTCAGGACATGTTTTGATTTCGGCTGGAGGCTTGTCGTTAGTGGTTATGATTTCGAACGAAGCGGAGCTTTCCGCTGAACGGCCCGGAAGGGCTAGCTCGGGTGCTGAAATTTTTCACCTATGAAACGAAGGATGCCATTGTGGCTAAGCGCTTTCGCCCCATTTTGTCAGCGTGGATATTCTGCGTAGCGTTGGCCCTGTTGCTGTTCAAATCATCCATTTAGCAGAGCGTGGCAGGGTTGCAGGTGTTTTTCGGCGGCGTATGTTGGGCAGTGACGGTATTATTCGGGTGGGTGGCTAAAGCCTATCATCATGCAGATCAACAATAAAGGCAGGGGCAGATTATGGCCCTTTTGATTCTTAAAAACTGCCATTGTTTTACGAATGGGATCGTTAAATGTGATATTCGTCAGAACAAAAAAAAGGAGCCGTTATAAAACGGCCCCTTTCTTACACTGACCCGAAATATCTGTTAGCGAAACGTTGGCTTAAACAATATGCTACCTGTCGGATCTTTAGCTTTGTCTTCCTCCTGCGACTGCTGCTCGACAAAGCTATTAATCCCCTGTATTGTCAATTCATAGGTCTCGTCTATTTTCACCTCAATATCGGGGGCGATTTCTCCCAAGCCAATAAGAATATCCAGGGCACTGGCAAAGGCCTCTTCTATCGCGCTCTTGATCATCGCGGCAAAATAGGTGGCCTGAGATTGCCCGACCTCGTCTGGGTGATTTTGCTGAAACACACCATAGAAACTCGTCGAAAAATCGACGACCCGCTGTGCGGTGGCCTGTGGTAAGAAATCCGTGCCGCTGTGCAGTATACTATCGACTGTGGTGTCCATACCCGCAGCGGCGAACACCGCGTTCAACTTGTCTTCCATCGAGTCCTGCAAGACCCGGCCGGCGAATTCGCCGTCAATCTGAATATTGACCTCTACGGCATCCACCATAAGCGTGCGAGCCCCCTCGCCACCGGAGCCTGTAAGTATCTGTTGCATCTGAAAAACTGTCCGCGTTATATCAATCGAGCCGGTAAAGATAGGGCTCGCTTGGCTAGGGGAAGAACCGATATTCATGAAGAGCTCCTTGAGTAAACCGCTCCTTTAGAGCGGAAAGAGTGAGTACCCGCTATTCTTCTATATCGGCGGCAAATCAAAGGGCTAAAGCATCTTTTTTTAAGAAACCATACTTCTTACAGCATTATAGAAAGGCAGGGGCAGATTATGGTAGTTGAGATTGAGCCGTAACGAGAGCAGATGATCAAGACCATCGGTGAGATCACTCAGGTTTAGAGTCAGATTCAAAAAAAAAAAGAGATGGTCAAAAAGATCGAAGGTGCAATATAGGGCATACAACAGGAGCGGCAAGAATTGAACGCCAATGAAGATTCCAACGCTGTATCAGCGGTGCAACTGGCATGACCTACCTGATTTACTTCACTTAGGACGAGACTATTTCTTCATCGACAAGGAGTAGACTCATGAAACAAAAGCAGCACAGTACTGAAGAGATCATCCGTATTTTACGGCAAGCCGAAACCGATGAAACGATCGACTCGGTTTGTCGTCAGCATAATGTTTCCAAAGCGACATTCCATCGCTGGAAACGCAAATACGGCGATATGGATTTAGCCGATGCCAAACGGCTTAAAGAGCTTGAAAAAGAAAATGCCGAGCTCAAGAAGATGCTGGCCGAATCCCTGCTGAAAAATCGCGTACTGGAAGAAGTCAACGCAAAAAAATGGTAAGCCCGATGCAGAAGAAACAGGCCGTTGCCCATGTCGTTGGTCATGGGCTGTGCTCGGTGCGTCGGGCCTGTCACTACCTGGGTGTGCATCGATCAACCTATCGGTATCGGGCCAAGCCCCTTGCACAAAAACAGATCCAGTTACATCAGCGGATTGTGGCGTTGTCCTGGCAACATCCTCGGTATGGCTATCGGCGTATTCGTGCGCTATTAGCCCAAGAGGGCTGGTCGGTCAGCCGTAAGCAAGTCCAGCGTGTCCGCCGCAAAGAAGGTCTTAAGGTCTATCCGAAACCCCAATGCATACCGCGCCAAGGGATCTCGACCGGCTTGCCGACCCAGGCGTGTGAGCCGAACTAGGTGTGGACTTGGGATTTTATTTTCGATCGGACGGATAAAGGCAGCACGCTGAAAATACTGACGATGCTCGATGAATATTCGCGCTGCTGTTTAGCCATCCGAGTCGAGCGCCAAATTCAATCCGAGCATGTGTTATTTACCCTATGGCAAGCGATGACCACCTATGGC
>Ga0315339_1001214_pt1 | contig 24332 bp, 21 predicted proteins | sample ASW17metaG_FD_204514 | JGI IMG/M metagenome (GOLD analysis project Ga0315339, IMG submission 204514) | Ammonia-oxidizing marine archaeal communities from Pacific Ocean, United States - ASW #17 | ecosystem: Environmental > Aquatic > Marine > Oceanic | place: USA: California | collected 2016-12-05
TGCGGCCGTCCTGATTGCCGGAATGGCTGTCGGGAGCTGGTTTTACAAGAATAGCGAATCATCCGGCAAGGTACTCCTTGATAGGCTCGAAGCGCTGCCTTAAAAAGGTCAGACCCGAAGCCTCATGTGAGCCATCAGGCTGGCCAATTCTCAGTGATAATCCCCGCCAATCGGCAGTGGTTTTTGTCCGAGCTACGGCGCACGCCGCACGGTCGAAAGTGCCGCCTTGCTGGTGGATGAGGTGTTAGGGCAGCAGCCCATGCGTCAGTGGGGGGAGTGATAGAAATTCTGTGTCAATCCTTTAATGTATACGGAAAGAGGATTGAGACATGGCAGAGAAATTTTGGCACGCCCAAGATTTCTGGTCCAGTCAAGCTGTTAGGGGACGAGATGATCCGCTTTCGATTCGATCCGCGCTTTGATAGATGTATGCCTAGATGTTTCTGGCGTCTTGGCTATCTTTGCGCGTATAGGATTTAGGTCAACATAGGCCATACACGTTAGTTGTGAGTCCCGTCTTGTGAAGCCACGACTTGTACCGCCCGGTAAACGGCGCCTTGTACCTGAACGGTTCGGCAATCTCGTCGCCCGAAGCGCTTGGCTTATTAAGGCTCGTCGCTAGAACGCCAGCCATGTATTCTCGATTTAGACCAAAACTTCCGTGGAAATAAACCGTCATTGTTGTTCGTCCTCGTGACTAATACTCATATCAAGAAACTGATTCTGCGATACAACGATCGGTCGAACTTGTCGACGCTCACTATCTCTTTTTACTAGCACCACCTGCCGTTTGGGCTCCGATGCGGTACTGACGTGAATCGGGCGATCAGCGCTATAGTAGTACAATCGATCGAAAGCCGTATTTCGAACAACCCACTGTGCGACCGTCAATGAATCAACTTCGAAAATTGAGAAATCACACGCTGCCCCACCCCTATCGCAGATAAGTTTGCCGGACTTTGATAGTTCATGGGCCGAATGTTGGTCAACCCTAGGAGCGATGTGTTTTTTGATCAGCTTCGTCAGAGCACCACACGCGAGACCATATGTCAGTTCAACTGGTCCAAAGTGATCGACGACTGGGTCGAGTACTTGTGCGGCGAGACGATGTAGAGACGTATATGTCGCTTGTTGTGTAGGCACATTGTTGACCCGTCTAATTTGCCAGGTTTCGCCGCACTCGACGAAGTCTCGATAGGAGAAGTATTTCCCGCACGAACTATCGAGATCAGGCAACCCGTTCAAGTTCATAACCTTTCACCCTATAGCCCGCCTGTTCAAGGGCTCCGTTGAACTGCGTTTTCGAGATCCTGTCTCGCATGAAATCAAACAAATGTGTGCGCATAAGCGCCTGATCAAATGAACTTTGTTCCGAGAAGTATTCGAAGGTCTCGTTGATAAATAGCGATTTCATAAACAATGGCACCGGCGTGAACTCGCCGACATAATCAAAGAAGTCGACTTCACGCTCCCACATTTTCACTTTGATACGCTCTAAAAGATCTGGCACAGGGCGACCTTCGAAGTCGTCGTACCCCATGAAACTGACCTTTCCAGATTGGATGTGTACTTTCACTAGATCGATTTGGGCCCAGTCGCCGTAAAGCACTCCGGCGCATCCAATATATACCCGCAGTACCGGCGCCAATTGATCGACGAGAGACATGTGCAACTGTAATGAATGATCGTCCAGTAGAAATCCAACGCCGTCGTCTGAAGCATCAACGCACGCTGCTAGTAATTCATCGGTTTCAGCGATCGAAAAAAGGAGCTGCTTTGCACGCTCCATTAGTGCCGTGTATAGACCAAAGTGAAACTGGATATCACGTTTCAATTCATCCGGAAAATACTTAAAGATGAGTCGTTTTCCGAATTGGGACAGCGCGAACTCAACCAGCAGCTCTTGTTCGCGTCGTTTTCTCGCCGCCTGGAATTCTCCAGTGTCTTTGGACTTCGAGACGACCTCAAAAACTTGCGCTGCGGAAGGCATGAATTTAAAGAGCTCGCCGCAATCACTTGCTTCGTTCTTGAGGGCTGGGCGCCCCAGGTCAATACAAGCTTGCCAGTATGTCGCGACTTGGATCTGAGCATCAGTAGATATGTCGTCGATGCTGCGTATTCTTGGACGAATGCGACTTTGTTGACGGCGGACGATCCGCCGGGCAAGGAACCGTTGTTCGAGCTCCTCCTCCCGAAATACGAGCATAATGCCCGGCGCTATGACGACAGGCTTCGTTCCCGTACATTGTTCAATCAGATCCACCAACTCGGGCGTCTGGAAGTATCTCTGGAATGACCCTGTGCTTGTCAGAACCCCGTCCTTATAGCGTTGAACTTTGTCCGAATAATTTGTTGAACCAACCAACGCAGATACGACTAGCAACTTTCGAGCGTATCCGAATGCGTCCGATATGACCTCAATACGCTCATTCGAATCCTCGATGACATTTACAACGTACCCAAGGTTGACGATGTCGGCAGTTCGCTTCTCTTTGCCCGGCGAGAAATGTGGATCCCAGCCGGACGCATCGACTCCAAGCTCATTGAGTTGCCGAACGTCATCTCCGCGCCCGCAACCGTAGTCGAAGAACGTTGAGTCCTCATCAATGAGATCATGCTTGTATATCGATTGAACAGGTACAGAGAGCCTATTGCGCTTAAGCGCAGTCTTGTACCGAAGAATACTGTTTTGCTCTTCGGAGAATTCGATCCGCCGGCCGTCAGAATGCCGAAGCGAATGTCCAACTACTTTCACATCGTTATCAGCGAGAAGGGATGACCAAAATCCATACCGACCGATTCTGGAAGTTTCTGCGAACAGCCCGATTTGCTCGGCCACTTCTGTTAACGCCGCAAATTCATCGATTCTTCCGTGGCCGTTCGGAAGCAACAATTCCTTACGATGCAATACAGGCCTGTTTTCGACAACTTGATAGTCTCTCGAATTCAACGAATTCGATTGAACATCCCATATAGTACTTCGCTCAAGTGTCGGAAAAGCTTCGTCAAAGAATGATGGGTAACTGAGTAGGGACACCTGTGGCGTTCTCGTATCTAGCTTGTAGACGTTGAACTCAAGTTCCGCTTGCGAAGCAACGTTTTTGGCGACGCCTGCTATCGACTGAATCGCGGGCGGGAGATCGGCAGTGCATTCCTCGTGGAAGTAAATTGATGTTCCGGCTCGCTTCCCAATGCGCATTTGGGCTATTTGCGATTGGTAGTCGTCAACATCAACTTGCATTTCAACGCCTCAGAGCCAACAACGCATCTCTAATTGCACCCCAATCAATTTCGTCCGTGAGATGACACCAAGATATTCTAAGCGCAGTACTGATCTCATCCTCAGACAAATCCATCGCCTCTAGCACGTGACTAAGTTTGTAGCTATGCGACGTGCAGGCTGATCCGTTGGATATCGCGGCTATTCCCTTCAAAGACACCATCGCTGCTTCGGCATCAATTCCGGGGAGCGATATATTCAGTACGTGCGGCACAACGTGGTCGGGGTCACCATGCAGTATCGGCTGCAGTGCGCCGAGAGTCTCCAACGCTTTCTGACGTACTTCCGAACAACGTTTGGTCCTGCATTTGTGATCCTTACTCGCAATTTCCGCTGCGATACCGAGTCCGACCGCAAGGGGCACCGGCATGGTACCTGGTCGCAGCCCGCGCTCCTGACCGCCGCCGTACATTAACGGTTGAAGGGGAGCAGTCTTATAACCCCGTCTCCTAGCAACCAAGACTCCAATACCTTTCGGACCATAAATCTTGTGCCCGCTGACGCTGATCAGGTCAATGCGCTTACTTCTTAGGGTCGAAATTTCCTTGCCAAAGCTCTGCGCCGCATCGACATGAAAATAAACGTCACTTTCAGCGAGCCCGTCAGCGATTTCATCAATCGGCTGACGCACTCCGGTCTCATTGTTAACGTGCATCACAGAAACGAGTAGAGTGTCATCCCGCACGGCCGACAAGACAGCGTCTGCCTTGACTCGACCACCTCGATCAACCGGCAGAATGGTCGCTTCAAAGCCTTGTTTTACGAGGTGCTCAATCGGCTCAAGCACTGCCTTGTGCTCAATCGCAGTGGTAATCAGATGCCGTTTGCCCGATTTTTCCCCTTCTGCTGCAAGACCCAGAATCGCGAGATTATCGCTCTCCGTTGCACCACTGGTGAAAATGATTTCTTCTCGCTCGGCATCAACTACAGCTCGAATTTGATCGCGTGCTTTTTGCACGGCCTGCTTTGCTCGAGCCCCAAACTCATGTGTGCGGCTGCCGGCGTTTCCGTACTCGTCTCGGGTGAATCGAATGATCGCTTCCACGACTTTTTCCTCGACTGGCGAAGTCGCATTGCAGTCCAAATATGTTGGCATTTCTGGCTTTCTCGCGTAAATAGTAGATTTGACTTAGCAAACGTACGTTTGTTATAAACTGTGGCGTTATGGAAAATGTATGTTTATACTTTGCCAAACATCTAGCCAGTAAACAACCTACAAATTAGATGAAGAGAGCGAAAAGATGTCAGGTTCCTTTGAATACCAATTCCCCGCCATTCGTGGCATTCAGGCAGGTCGAGAGTACTACGTATCGATGTGCCCTCTTCGGCTGATTCCCAAAATCTTCCTATTTGACGAGGAGGAGCTTGATCCAGAGGTTCGAGCTCAGCGGATTCTCAACAAGGCCCGTATTCCGGAAATGGCTGAGTACCTCACGGGAAACAAAGAAAATTACGTGTTCTCAGCAATTACGGCCTCGATTGACGGAGTCGTAAATTTTGAGTCGATGGCCGATGCTGATGACCTGAATCGAATCGGCACGCTGCACGTACCAATGGTATCTCGGTTTGTAATCAACGATGGTCAGCACCGTCGCGCGGCCATCGAGATGGCGTTGAAGGACAGACCGGAGATCGGGGACGAGACGATCGCCGTCGTGTTCTTCCTAGACCGCGGACTCGAGCGTTGCCAACAAATGTTTGCGGACCTCAATCGACATGCGATTCGCCCGAGCACGTCCCTGGGCCTCCTTTACGACCATCGAGACATCAAGGCACAGCTAGCAAAGCTCGTGGTTAGCAAATCCAGCGCCTTCAAAAAGATGGTCGAAATGGAGAAGAGCAGTCTGTCCGCCCGCTCGCGTAAGCTATTCACACTGAGCTCTGTTTACAACGCAACATCGGCGCTTATCGGCGACCAAGAAATCGATGATATTGAGGAATTGGCAGAACACTGCGCCGAGTATTGGGACGAGGTCGACAAGTATATGCCTGAGTGGAGATTCGTACGTGAGTCGAAAATGACGTCTGGCGAAGTTCGCCGCGACTTCATTCACTCGCACGCCATAACGCTCCAAGTATTGGGCGAAATTGGTCACACTCTTATGCAGCAACCATCCTCTTGGAAACAGAAGCTCGCGAAACTTGAGGAAATCGATTGGGCGCGCTCCGAGTATTCGCAATGGGAAGGTAGAGCGATGATCGCCGGCAGGGTCCAGAAGTCCCGTAATAATGTAGTTTTGACCCGTTCCGCTGTAAAAAATCACCTCGGTCTTCCGCTCACACCGGAAGAACAACGTTTAGAAGATGCCTTAGGCAAAGGAGAGTACGACATTGAGCAAAGGACCACAGGCTAACCGAAAGACCGCGTTCACCGACGACGGAATCAACGCTGCTGTAGATAAGCTGGTTGAGCAAGTCCAACACCTCTACTTGAACGACTCGATTCCTTGGGTAATTGGGTACAGCGGTGGTAAGGATTCGACCGCCACGTTGCAGCTAGTCTGGCAGGCTATATCTGATCTGCCGAAAGAGAAGCGAACTAAACCTATACACGTTATCAGCACTGACACGCTGGTCGAAAATCCCGTTGTTGCGCTCTGGGTGACTCGCTCCCTCAAAATTATGGCAGAGGCTGCCGCGGCTCAAGACTTACCTATCGAACCACATCGACTATTACCGGAGCTAAAGGACCGGTATTGGGTAAATCTGATTGGTCGAGGCTACCCTGCTCCACGCCCAAAATTTCGATGGTGCACCAGTCGACTAAAAATCAATCCGTCGAACAAGTTCATATTGGATCTAGCTGAACAGAGCGGTGAAGCTATCTTGGTGCTAGGCACACGAAAAGCTGAAAGTTCAGTTCGTGCTGCAAATATGAAAAAGTATGAGGCGGCGAGTACTCGGGATCTTTTGAGTGCACACGGACAATTGGATAGAAGCTGGGTCTACACGCCGATCGCCGATTGGTCGAACGACGACGTATGGCTATATCTAAATCAATTCAAGAACCCGTGGGGGTACACGAACAAGAATCTCCTAGGGATGTATCAAGGCGCTACGGCGGACGGCGAGTGTCCGCTCGTTGTAGATACAACTACGCCTAGCTGCGGTGACAGTCGATTCGGATGTTATGTGTGCACGCTTGTCGAGAAAGATAAGTCCATGCACGCGATGATTCAGAACGACGAGGAAAAAGAGTGGATGCTCCCAATGATGGAGTTCCGCAATAAGTGGCTAGACGTGAAGCAAGATCGCGAAAAACGCGATTTTCGAAAGATGAACGGATCGTTGATGGTGCATAACGATCGACTTGTGCATGGCCCCTACAAACAGAGCTACCGTGAAGAAATGCTGCGAGCTCTACTTGAATCACAGAACACCGCTCAAGATTTGGCGCCTGAAGACATCGAAGACCTGGAGTTGATCACTCTTGATGAACTGGATGAGATTCGTCGCATCTGGGTTACCGAAAAACACGAGATCGAAGATCATTTACCCGACATTTATGAGGATGTTAATGGCAAAACCTTCCCCGGCGCCGAACTCGTTGTTAATAACGCTATCGATTCTGAATCTCTCGAGGAACTCAAGGCACTTTGCATCGAAGATGGAGACGAAGACGGCGTGCGCTACCAAATGATTCGGGAACTTCTCCACCTTGAACAGGATTACCGCACAATGGCTCGACGGGCTGGACTCTATCCAGCGCTAGAAAAAGCGATCGAGCGCGCGGCATTTGACAACGAAGCCGATGCGGAAGAATACGGATTGAGACGCCGCGATGCATTCGCTCAGGTGAACGATCAATCCGCCGTCGCGGAACCAACAATTCGTGACTCGGCAGGTCAATAGAATGATCATTGACAAACTAACGCTACACAATTTTGGGGTGTATTGCGGCCGCCATGAAATAGAGCTCACGCCGACGGATCCCAATAAGCCAATCACATTGTTTGGTGGCCTCAACGGCGGAGGCAAGACTACTTTTCTAGATGCGTTGTTATTGATTCTGTACGGAAAATTCGCCAAGTGCTCCAACCGAGCCAACCTCCGTTACGAAGACTTTCTACGAAAATGCATCAACAGACGGGTGAGCGAAAAAGATTTTGCAGCCATCGAACTAACTTTTCGACACCGACAATCAAACGTTGAAGAATCAGTTAAGGTCACGCGCTCCTGGCGTGTGACTGGTAAGGGCGTACGTGAAGATGTGACTGTCTACCGAAACAATCAAATTGACCCTGAATGCACGGAACGATGGTATGAGTTCATCGAAGAGTTAATCCCGTCACGTATCGCAAATCTATTTTTCTTCGATGGTGAAAAAATCGAGGATTTCGCCAGTCCCGAGCAGGCGGCAGACCTACTACGAACCGGCATACACGCCTTGCTCGGACTTGACCTAATAGAAACGCTAGAACAAGACCTGAAAGTTGTCGAACGTCGCCGCAAGGGGAGACTCGGGACAACCGAAGATCAAGAGAAACTCCTGGAGCTTAATGACGAATTCGCCTCCCTTTCAACTCAACGAGCGGACCTCAGTCAGCAGAAAGCATCATGCCAATCCAAACTTGACCATTTAGATAAAGAGCGCCAAAAACTCGATCAATCTTACAAGGATGAAGGTGGCGACCTGTATGACCAACGCATGGAAATAACCACTGCGCACGAGGGCGCTACGAGGGACCTAATAACCGCTCAGGATCGAATGAGAGAACTCGCCGCAGGCGATGCACCGCTTCTATTGGTTGAAAATCGGCTTCAGAAAGCATACGACCAGTGCGTCAAAGATAAAGAAATAATTTCAAATGCTCGATCGCTGGACATTCTTGAGCGCAGGGATCGCGAACTATTGGATCATTTAGACTACACAGACGCCGACAAGAACGTGCGAGATACGATTGCAGAATACCTTGTTGCGGACAGGGACGAACGCCGCACAAATGGAGCGCAGAACCCTGTGATTGGAATTGATCCTGAGGCACTTGGAATATTGCGAACTGGGCAGCTAGCTGAAACTCGTCAGTCCATAGCTGACCTCATTGCACATGCGTCTCGTCTTGAAAGCGATATTGCAAAGCTTGACCGGCGACTAGAAAATATCCCCGACCCAGCTGGGCTTGTCGGAATTTCTTCAGCGCTCAAAGAAAACGAAAACAAATCACTGATTGCCGAACATGAGCTTACGGAATTTGGCGAGAAGAAGGATCAGGCAGCATTGGTGTTAGAAAGGAAACAATCTGAAATCGACAAAATCCTGGACGCCAATTTACGTAGCCGTTTTGCAAATGAGACGTCAGCACGCGTCATTTCTCAAACTGAGGCAACCCGGTCACTCTTGGCTGAGTTCCGCTCTAGAATGAGTGCTAGGCATGTGCACCGGCTAGAGCAACTTGTTCTTGAAAGCTATCAGCTGCTAATGCGGAAACAATCACTTATCGTCGATATCAAAATTAACACCCAGTCCTTTGAGCCTTCCTTATATGCAACGAATCGAGAACTTATTCCCTTGGGTCGTCTTTCCGCAGGAGAGAGGCAGCTCCTAGCAATTGCTATTTTGTGGGGCCTTAGCAAGGCATCGGGTCGTTCGCTTCCTACAGTTATCGATACACCGTTGGGTCGACTTGACGGAAATCATAGAGAAAACCTAGTGAACTCATACTTCCCTGCCGCAAGCCACCAGGTCATTTTGCTTTCTACGGACAAGGAGATTGACGAACAATATTACTCGAAACTCAGTCAATCATTGGGCCGCGAATACAGCATCGAATACGATGAACGTACTCAATCTTCAGTCGTAACGGACGGCTACTTTTGGCGGGGAGCAGCATGAATATCGAAACGCTTCATCTTGACGAGGACGCTAAGCGACGGCTGATTTCATTGAAGCGCCGGACCGGTATTTCCCAATGGAACATATTGAGTCGTTGGGCTTTTTGTACATCGCTAGCTAGTGGTCACGTAGTTGGCGCACTGAACAATGCGCCTTTGAGCAGTGTTGAGATGACTTGGAAAGTATTTTCAGGTCAAAATGGCAAGGTATATGAGGCGTTGGCGCTTCAATCACAGTCTCTGGCTGCAAAAACGGGATTTGCTGGTTCCTTGCACGATACTGTTACCCAGCACATCGGACACGGTGCCTCAATACTAATGGCGGGAAAAACCAGCATCAAGAATTGCAAGTCGTTGCTTAGGAAGGCTGCAAGCGGGTAACGGAATTATTGAGTCGATATTTGGACAAGTAAAGCCTAGCGATGTTATCAGAAGCTGAATTAGAAAAGATCTTAGAAGCTGCCGGGCGTTTGGAGGAAAAATATCCACTATTGAAGTAACGAGGAGGTCTCGTTGAATCAATACACCCACGATACTCCGGAATAATTGAGCGGGTCCCGTTTGAGCGACTCGATCAAAAAGGAGGTTTTCTAGGCTCGCTCTTGCTTTCGCCCCAATGGTTTGAGCATGTGCCGAAGTTTGCCGTTGGTCTTGGTGTTGAACTCGCCCAGCTAGATCTGGATGAAGTTTCGAGGGTGACAGGTCGAAACGTCGGCTCTGGGCTTCTTCAAATTGGCATGCCCGAGAATACCTGGACCGATTTCGCAGAATTGGGTGTTCTCGCCGTCCTAGTAGTACCAAGACATGTTGTTGATGGATCGAAATTGTTGGAGGAATTTCCGCATATACCGGATGTCTGTGAGGAAGATATTCAGGAACAGGAAGAAGTGGATCGGTTGCGCGAAGCGGACCCAAGCGAAGCGAGTCGAAACTGCTTGCCCACCACTGGGAAATGGGAATTTGGGGTGATGACTGGCTATTGAGCAATTATTACCGTGAATTTTACGACTCGGTTCCACACGAAAAGTCCGATTCGGGTGAACCGTTGCAAATTGTGCGATGGGAAAAGGTCGGGTACGAATTACCCAACCCAAGTATCTGGAGCTCTGAAGATTTCGATATGTCTTCTATCCATCCGTCATTTACGGACGATCCGGATTTTAGAGTTATCGATAATGCGATAGCCGAAGATTCGATTGAAGCAGAAGTCTCATTGTTCGCGAGCAACCATGATGATCCGTACGAAATTGAGCAGCATCCAGAATTGGGTCGGAGGCCATTGTTTAAATTTGACGGGCCTATGTCAGCTTGGGCAGTTGATGTTCATACTGTTTTTTACCGAGCGATTGATGGAGTCTTTGAATACACGGGCGCATGTATACGATGTAAGAGATGATTTCATAGGAAGGTAGAGTTACAACTCCAAACAAGTACCGTCCCTTATTTCCAGTCGGACAAACCCCACACATTAGGCGCTACCGCAACTAACCGATCGTTTCCGTGTATTTGCATAGACTCAGAAACACCCCGAATCTTGGATAGACGATGCTTCAATTCTCGCCCGGACAGCGGCTCACCGGCTTCTTCTAGGATTTGAATAAAGGACTCTGCTGTGTCAATCCGATCGCCCTCCTTCATTCCAGAATCTGCGCGCGCCCAAACCATTCGTTTGAGAAATAGAATCCCTTCCGAATCTTCTATACACATTCGCAACGTGTACGGATTCAGATTGTCCGAAGTTTCGGCGAAATTTTCGCGTAATTGATCAATGATTTCGTGAGAGTGCCACTGTTTATTGACTGCCCCTTTCTGAATCATATTTTCGACGATGCGGCAGATGTTGCGGCGTTTGGATTCAGATAGCCTACAGTGGCGTATTAGTCCATACGTGCCACGATCGTACGGCCACACTCCGTCCTTCGTAAGTGCATTGTGCGCCGTCCTTTCATCAACAGCGCACCCAAGTATGTCCCCTGCTCGCCGCGCGACCTCCGTAAAATGCAGCGGGCTCTCTGCCTGTGCTAGAACGGCGGAAATCGCTGACTCTGCTGACCTTCCGTAAGCTACTAAACGCGCCTCGTCCGTCGTATTTTCATACTGTAAATATTTATCAAATTTTGTATGCAGTAGTGGTGTCAATTCGAGCGCACTAAATTCAGATAGCGAACTCTCAAGGTACTGGTCGATATCGCTGCGAATCCATCTCTTCTCTTTTACCTTCTGCTTTAGGCCTGATCGCAAGTTCTTGATCACTGAGTCCCAATCCTTCTGAATCATTCGCGTAACTACATTTCTTCCATCCGCTTCTATCACTCGGATTTCATTCGCAGTGAACACCTGAATGATGCTAGCTAGGAAAAGGTAATTATCATCGAACCCAGCGAACCACTTATCTTCAACGTCTAAGAGCTCTAGTTGCAGTGGTTCGTTACGTTCAATTAATAATTGTCCAATGCGAATACCGATAAGGTCGTCCCAGTACTCACGCGCGACGATCATCTTTATTTGCTTGTTCTGCCGTTGCCTGACCCTTTCTCTAGTCAAATCAACTTCCGACGCAATCTCCTGAAGCGTCAATACACTTCCCTTGATACCCAAGCGCCCACCGAGTATCGTTCGATCTATCTCATCTAGAAGCTCTAGGCTAGAGTCGACATGATCAATCAGAGGTACCTTCGAAATTGCTTCAGCTTCAGACAAGGATTCAATCTTTTCGGATGATGAAGTATCAACCGTTGGCTTCGGCCCTGATGTCTCGGTCTGGCTTTCCGCAAGCGCAACTATTGTATTGCTGGCCTGATCCTTAAGCGCATGACAAATATCCAAAATCGATGTTCGACCCATACTTGGAAGACCACTTAGCTGCACGAGTGTAAAATTCGCAAGCTCGTCGACGTGGGACAGTCCCTTTCTAGACAAGATATTTAAAGGCCTTACGGGAAGTCCGATCTCCGAAATATGTCGCTCTTGGACACTTTTTGGAACAATTTTGACGAGTTGGCTCGGGTCCCATTGACTTATGCTAGGAAGTAGCAACTGGTATCGATGATAGTCCAGCACAGCAGCGACATTCGGAGGTAGATTATCCCGTAGCGACAGATAACTCTGGTCGTCGGCAATGCCGTATTTTTGTATGCTCTCGAAAAGGTCTGGTTTCTCTTGCCCAATCGTCTTAATCCAGCCTCGCAGTTCTCCTGGCGAGTCGGTGAGTAAGAAATACTTCTCCTCCTGTGTCTTTCCAAACTTTGGATGCTTTGAAGCCTTTGAATAGCGAGTACCAATGGTTTCCCTATTAAGCGTCACGTCCAATACGTGCACGGGTTCTGGCGTGTTGAACTTATAGTAGCCATTTTCATCTATCCGTTTGTAGATTTCATACTTGCAAAGAGGAGTATTGTTTTCTCCTCGAAGAACTCGCTGCGCCGCCTCCGAAATAGTCCTCGAGGAACTTTCGCTATTTTTGGGAGTATCCGTACCGATTTCCTCGGTCGTATCATCCGATTCGTAACCCCATTGGTTCATTGCCAAATAGCATGGAACTGACTCATCATCCAGGTCCACATAAATAAAGGCGTGCGCGGTGGACTTGAACTCTTTTGGGAGTGCCCATTTGAGAGCAGCTGTGTAATAGACCCTGCCGGTTGCTTCGACAGAAAATTCAAATTCCGAAACTAGGCGCGGCCGCATGAATCCGCAGTGGATTATTATTGATTCTTTGGGCCCCACCCTCTCACGCCATAACGTCTGGAGTTGATCAAGCTCCCGCACCATCACTACCCGTTCTACTTTCGTATTTTTTACTACGATCGCATAAAGCTTCGGCGCAGACATTATGAGCTCAGCACTTTATCCCAAGGAATTTGATCAAGGCCTTTCTTATAGGCCTCGTAGAATTCTTGAATACCACTCTCGGCGAGGCGCTCCATAGCGGCATAGACAGGTTCATCAGGGCCGCATAATCCAGATGCCTGAACGGCGACATATAAAGTCTTGTCATCATCCAATTCAGCTACACGCAAGAAATCTTCAGTTTTTTCGGAGATCGGCTGTGCATCTTTGGATGCCTTGATTGCCAACGCGATCGCTAATCGATAAATATCCTTCTTGATCAGAGCGCTTCCTTCGCTTTCCGCATTCAACGAATCTAAGATCTCAACAAGGTGTTGGTTGGTCGAATGAGTAAGTCCAATTCGTTGTGGCTCGTTCATCTAGATCACCTTTTCTATGCGTGATTGCGTCGCCGACACACGCTTGATCTCATACCGAGCCCCTATTCTCGATGCGAAGCCTTCGATATCTCTCTTCGCATGAATTTCGCCCTCGTGAACCAAAAGGACAACTTGCTCTGCCATATCCGGCAGGTATTGCAAGATATTCTGCCGATGCTTTGGGTCCAAGCGCCCTAAGGGCGTGTCCATAACAATCGGCGCCTTGGTGCCCGATGTCTTGTTAAGTCCGTCAATCAACGCCAGGGCGACGACTTGCTCTGCGCCAGCACTTCGCTCGTTAAGTACCTCCCCTTGAGGATCGAGAATCGATAACCCATAGCTATTATTTATCTGTAAGCCTGCGTACGTCTTTTCAGTAGTCATTTGCATAAAAGCTTTAGTCGCGAATTCTTCGACATTGCCCTTCATCTTCTGCCGAAGCTGGTCGATCCCCTTGGAAAAAACCGTCTCCAATTGTTTCAAAGTATCAAGGCGGCGGTTACTGCGCGATCCTTGAGTGCCACCGTGCTTATTGATTAGGTCCGAAATCTTTTCCTGCTTCTTCGTGTTCTGGTCCTTGTCGTCGCCCGCCTCCTCGAGAGAGAACCGAGTTTTGTATAGCTGCTGTACCCAACGCCCCCGCTGCGCACGTTGTCGCATAATTTCATCAGTATCATACCCGCGAATCTCTTCGTCTATTTCCTCCCATCGATTCTCCGCAGCCATCAAACTGACTTTCGCAGCAGTCACCAGCTCCAAATTCTTGACGATTCGGCCAACTTCTCCCTCTGAGCGAATTCCCTTAAGCGACTCGATCGTAGTCGAAAGATTGGACAAAGTGGTCACATCAATATTCACACCCTCGCTTCGAGCCACTAAATCATCAAGCTGAACTTGCAATTTCGTTGTAACTGCCTCTGGCAACTTCTGTCCGCACGTACTGCACTCCTTGCCCTCTTCAATGGACCTTTTCAGTTCGTCAATTCGATTTTGCCGAACGAATGACACTTCTAGATCTTTTTGCAGCCTATGTCTTTCTTTTTCTTGGTCTTGAATAATTGATTGAACGCTATTGGCCAGTACATCGTTCCAAACTGTCCGTAGAAGCTCGCGATTTGATTCCCCGAAACGCAAGACGTCCTTTTTCGCTGTCTCTTGAGCCGCCTCTAATTTCGTGAGCTCAATCTTTCTATTTTGAACAGCTTCGGTATTCTTCAAAAAATCGTCTATTTCATCAATCTTTTCCTGTTGCCTCTCCTCTTGTGATTCAAGATCACTAATATTACGTTCTATGTCTTCTAGCTTGAGCTCTAGACTTTGTTGATCTTGTGCAAACTTCCGCAAATCGTCAGTTTTCTGCGCGTCCTTCCGCTGAGCTGACCTTGCTTCTTTCAATAGTATATTCAGCACATCTCGAGTATGAATCAGTGCCGGAACGCCAAGCACTGATTCGATACGATCTTTGATGAGCCTTCCCTGTTCACTTTCATCAGCCAAGAGGTTTTCATATTCCTCGAGGAGCTCTCCATCAAACAGGAAAAACCGTGATATCTCTTTGGGCATAATTTGACTGATCTCGTAAACTATTAAGTCTCCTGGTACTGGCGTGTCATCAATTTTTAGCCCTATTGACTCTTTGAAGTCTGCATCATTTCGAGGTTTCAGCGTATTTTGTCGTTTCTCAATGCTACGGTTTAGCTCATAGTCCTTGCCATCATGCTCGAAACTCAATGTCACCGACATACGCCAGTCGCCTTCAGCTGCCGCATCTATATTGATCAGATTTGTCCTAGGAATCTCACGTAAATGGCGGCCCACGGCCACACCATAGAATCCCCAACGCAGCGCGTTCAAAATGCTGGTTTTCCCACGCATGTTATCGCCGAATACTAGCATTACGTTTTGCATTTCATGTTGCGGAAAAATTACTTTCTGCACACCCTTGTAGGGCATGAAATTACTAACCTTAAGAGTCTTAATTTTCATAGCAATTAACTCGTTTCCTCGTCGCCTAAACTACTCTCAATTAGCTCGCGCATCTGATTGAGCGTGTTGCGCTCTGGATCGAATTGGTGTTTTCTTTGAACCTCATAACACTGCTTAATAAGTTCGTCGTCGACTATCAAAACCTCTTCTTTCTTGATTTTTAGCAGTTCGCCTAGTATTTCGCTTTGTTCACTCATTTTCCGGGTCGTCCTGTGTATCCTCAATGCCATCACTGTCGATGATCTCAAACTCGTCGGGATCAATACCTAACTCGATGGCCAAATTTGTTAACTCAATAGCTGCACTGCTATTTAGTGCTGACTTCGCGAACTGCAGGCTCCGTTGAAACTCGGATTTCAGCAGAGAAAGCTGTTCTGGTTCACGCTCAATCGATATCGGGACCACGACGGCATCGTATATGACAGCTTTATGTTTATTCGCGCAGGTTCTGAGTACTCGACCGCGCCTCTGAATGAACTGCCTCGGATTTTGCGACGACGCTAGTATTAGCGCATGAGAAATTTGCGGAATGTCGACACCTTGATCTAGGCATCTGATCGAGCAAAGTATGCCGCCAAAATTCTTGAAATGCTCCAACGTGGCGGTAGAATCCCCCACCATGCCAGTATGGTACTCGAGCGGAGAGAATCCTTCTTGCCTCAAAGCATCCATTACCTCTCTCAGTTGAAACTGATCTTCACAATAAATCAGCCAGCTTTCCTCAGTTCGATAGTTTTTCTTGATAATCTCGACTGAAAGTCGGATTTTGGCCCTCGCCTTCTTTGCAATCCTCGACCGCTGAATTATAAGGATCTGCAGAAATTTTGAGACTATCGCCCTACCATCACTAGTCCTGCGAGAACGCGCAAACTCTGTCGAGATTTTGTCAGTTTCCTCTGCCCACAGGTCCGCCTCCTCCGCGCTTAGATTAATTGCCCTTGGATAGTATTCATAGGGAACCAACCTCTCATCATTTATCGCGTCGACCAAGGTGTAGGGGGGCTGTACAACTGCACCGAAATAATCCAGGATTTTGGCGGTCCCTTCCGGGTCACCATACCGTTTGGGAGTCGCACTCAGACCAAGGCGAGGTCCGGACTCAATAGAAAGGGACTTCGAATTCTCGCGACTTCCGATTTCGTGAACTTCATCCGCGATTATCATCAAGTGTTCACCTTGGTTGAGCGACGATAGGAAAGTATCTGTACGCGCTGTCTGCATTGTCGCCAATACAACCCTCTTCCCCAGCCCATGTAGCGGTGACGTCAAATCAAATAGCCTTCTATCTTTCTTCCACCTATTGTGATCCCCACCAACCTTAAGGAGAATTATGTCATCGATCTCCTCGCAAATTTCTGAGGACCACTGCTTTTGAAGGAGCTTATCTGGAACCAGGACAATTGCCACTCCGTCAGGATCCAGATGTTTCTTGAGCGCAGTAAGTGCGGTGAAGGTCTTACCGCTTCCAGTAGCATGTTCCAAGATTCCGCGACAATGTTGTTTTTCCCAGTTCGTTATCGCTATTTGTTGATGTAAATACGGCTTTCGTTTTTCTTTATGTGATTCCACTGGTCCTTGATTTGCGACATCGTGTCCGACCGCAAAATAGTCCTTCAAATCATCCGGCTCTATATAGTCCAAGGAGCTCCTAGCAGCTTTGCGGAGGCGATCTTTGGCAACCTGAGGAAAGTCCAGTACCTCCAAGTCCTTTTTTTCTCCGTTCCATAAAGCATTAAAATACTTGTCGTTTCGCTCCACCTGTCTGGCATCACGACCGGCCTTCCAACCACAAAAAACATCTAGAGTTTCATTGTTTCCACGCTCATGCCAACCAGTCCAGGATTCGTTCACCGAACCTTTGAAACTAATGGCGTTTCCTTGATCATCATGAAATACGCCCAATTTTGAGTGGAATTCGCCGCTGGCTTCCGGAAAAAAGATGAGCTTGACCTCTATCGCTCCAATCGCGATCAAAGTCGCCAAAGCCTCAGTGTTCTTCGCAATGGATTCACATGCCAAGAGCTGATCGACGTCCCGACATATCGCCTTTGTCGCGACTTCGTCCTTCTTTGCGTAGCCGTCGGCTATTGCTTGGATGTCAATCTCGGATAGAACAGGAGAACACGCCAGCCGGATTTTTCCGCCACGTTTGACGAACTCGATGATATCGGGGCCGACCAGAAGAAATATAGAAGAGCGAAAGAAGCCTACAGCACGATCGTAGCGCCGTGCCATAGATAAGCATGGGCGATAAAACGAATCAACCAAATTGCCGTCGCTCGTATAGTACTCTTCGCCAATATTAAGTTCGGCTAAAGACACCAACAATCCCTACAATTCCGACTACTGTCGAGTGCATTAACACGAGTCCATATACGGCGTAGCAACGTCATGTAATTATCTTTTGAAAATTAACAAGGAATGATTCAAGGCTTCTCGGTCGATCATCAAATTCTTCTGTTAATGCATCAAAGCCTCCATACGAAACCTGATTCATCTGTCGCATGCCAATTTCGCTCAATTGAGAGGGTGTCCTAGGATCGACCAGGTCGCGAATCTGTTTATGAACTGCCTCGCGGTCATCCTTCGAAATTCCCACTCGCTCAATTTCAGTAGCGAGAAACAATGCGATAATGGTCCTGCCTTTTTCCCTATAGGAGCCTGGAAAAGTATCAACCAGCTCTGTAGTGTCAGACGCCTTTACCTCGGAGCGCCGCCCGCCAGCCGCCAGCCCGGCTACGAGGCACAGATAGTACATGTCAAAATCCAATTCAAAGTCTTTCGATATATCCTGAAACCATTTTCTTGTGTCACGTCTTAGCCGAAATGGCATGATTATTCCTCTTTATCAATATGGAACCCGCGGAAGAAATGCCTTCCACTAACCATACTCCCGTCCCCGCTTTCGATGAGTTCGTCCGAACCGTCAAGGGAGATGCCCGCGTTTTGTACTGTATTTCTGAACAACGTCAAGTACTGAACCTTTGCATCAACGCTATTCTCAAGCGCGTCTAGAAAACCCTCGCGTTCAGTTGAGATAACAAAAGCGACAAATTGTTGACTAAGCTTGGGAATTAGATTCGCCACCTGTTCTCTTACTCGAAGGTCGATGGCGCCCGCAGGACTATCCACGACAAACGGCAGCTCGTGCTTGGTTCGTGCGAACAGAGTAGACAAGAAAGCGTACGCCACGCACAACGTCTCGCCCATACTGCCGCCTTCTTGTTCTTCAAGCTTCAAACAACGCTCGATACCACGAATGCGAATGTTGTTGTGAGGCATCAAACTCACGATCCTCGAGTTTGATTCCGAAACGACGTCCGCAATCAATTTCGATCGTGCAGTTTCATGAGCAGAGTCGAGAATCTTGTGAAGGATGTCACGTTTCTCTTTAAGTTCAATCGTATGCGTGATCTCAGCAAGTTGGCCTTCCGCATTTTCTAATCGGCGCTCGATAATCGGGATCCCGAACGTATTTTCGTCTTTGTATCGATCATCAGGATCCTCATATTTCCGGATCTCCTCTTTAACGGCTTCCAGACGCACTTCAAAATCTTGAATCTTTTCTTGTGCCGTTTTGAGAACCGGGTCGTCCTTGGCGACCGCAAGAGTTGCAACTTCGAGCGCATTTTTTCGCTTCTGGCGGCGCTTTGTTTCGTCGACCAAATCCGTAATGTTCGAAGTAACCGCAACATGAAGTAGCGAAGGATCATCGCCCACATACTGGTCAACGTCGCTCTTTAGCGCATTCAGTAAACTAACTTCATCTGACCCCAAGTATTGCCCGGCACGCTCCTTGACATTTTTCCTGGCGGTGTCGTCCATTTCCCGCCCGCACACGCACAACTGCTCTTCGATAAGTTCCTCGAAAAACTCTTTCGCGGCGCTCTCCGGTAATTTCACTCGATCCAGATTATTTTTGAAATCGATCACTTTGGTCGCAAACGACTTCGATAAGGAGACGGGCAATCGCATTTTTGCCAGAAGGTCCTTTGAGAGTGCGGTTACAAGACTTTTGCTCTCTTGATACTCTCGCTCCTTCGTTTGGAGATAGGTCGCCTTCTTTTGGCTGGCACCAATTCTTTCTGCGAACTGCTCTTTGACTGTTTTCAGGTCTGTTTCGATTTCCTCTTTCTCGCTGAGTTTGCCATCTCGATCAATCCTCAGCTCCGTCAAACGATTCCGAAGCCACTCAACACGCTTCTGCCGGCGTGACAAGCCTCTTTGCTTGGTAGCAGTTTTAGTTAAAGTTTGCGAATCCCAGTAGTCGTCAATCGCACTTGAGATACCACCGAAGATGCTTAGTTGAAATAGATCTTCGATCGCTCGTTCGGCGTCCGTATGATCATCGTTCAACAGTTGCTCAGCCAATTCGCCGTCAAAAGCAAAGAAATTGACAAATCCAGACCGTAGGAACCGTTGAACAATAACCGGTGGTTGAAATCCCGTTTTCTGTCCGGAGCCGTAGCTTGTCTTGAAGCTCGCCAAACCCTCCCCGAAATCAAAGTGGACAGTGATCGTGAGCCGCTTTTCTTCAACAAGGAGATCGACTTGGAAGTGGCCGGTATCGTCGTCGAAATCTCGTTTTTGAAGCTGCCTAATCTTATCTTTCGACCAAACTGATCGGTCTTCAAACGCCCCAGACAGAGTTCCACGTAGCAGATTAAGAGTTGTCGTCTTACCCGTGCCATTGGGCATTTGAATCAAAGACACAGGCCACGGCCTGTTGGCGCTCGCTTCAAAATTGAGTTTGTGGTCGGGACAACGCAGCCCTTTCGCCTCCCAACCGAGCAGTCGAATAGAAGTACTCACGTCAGTCCCTACCCCTCGCCATTCCGGGTCGTTGCGTCATATAGAATTTCACTATGACGACGCGTCTCGTCGGGATCATCTAGATTTGCATTACCTTTTGCCACCTCCTGAAACCAGTTTACGAGCACTGTAGCTAGCTCGTCACCTTGCCCCGAGTCCTTGACGGATTTACGAATCGCACTTTCTATTAGTTCGTCGTAGTCCACTCTACTTGTCCTTTGTGCGAATCTTAGATAATTCTGTTAACCATTCTCTTCGCTGCTGGTCCGCAGGCACGTGCTCATCATTGTCCGTTACGTCATCCTGATCTGCGCGAACAAAGTCCACGATCCCGGCACGCTTACCCGGGTCATGTGGATCAATACGCAAGCACCGGCCAATGCGTTGGATCATTTCCAGCCGCGCTCTCGCAGATGAGAACAGAATGACATTTTTTAGCGAACGAATGTCGATTCCTTCAGATAAACGGTGACAGGTTAAGAGGCATTCCAGGTCGCCTCGCGCAAATCGCTCGAGTACAGATTGATCCTCGCCGCCGAAATAGGTGTGGAAATCCGGCTTGTATCTATGAATGATGTCGAGGACCTCTTTTCCGTACTCAATCGTTTCGACAAAGATAATACAGCGATCAAGAACCTCTGGATGTTGCTCCAAGAATTCGGAAAATACCGGTAATTTCGCTCTCGAAGTTTTGTACACGCGAGCCAGGTCCATCCAAATCTCAGCCTTCGGCATCGGATTACCCTCTTTCTTTCGGGCCGCCACCTTCTTGTATACGTTGCTTATTCGCTCCGCGTCTTCATCACTTGGCCAATAATCGAGAGGGTAGTAATTGAACGGAGCCAAAATGCCGCCCTCTATCGCATTCGATAACTCATACTCATAAACGACAGGTCCGACATGTGATTCGACGAAGTCATTGCCATCGTCATCGTACTCCCGTTCCGGAGTTGCACTTAACCCCATCCGATACGATATCCCATCGGACAGATCAAGGAGATTCTCGCGATTACTTGGACTGCCTAAAGCGTGGACCTCGTCGTGCACTAGAAGCGTTTTCTCCCGAGCTATCTTATCTAGGCGTCTTAGCGCTGTAGGCAAGAAATATCGAGACACCAATAGGATGCTTCCTGAGGGTCCCATCAGGAACTCATCAATTTCTTTGTGCTTTCCGTAGTGTTTGTACAGCGTCAATGCTGGACTTCTACTCTGCCCGAGCGTCAATACGTCAGCAGACCACTGATCCAACAAGTCCGGCCCGTCGGCAGCGATCACGAGAGTTTCAATTTTTTCTTCATCCAAGAGTAGTTCAGCAATTGCAAGCGACGTGCGAGTTTTTCCAGTTCCGGTCGCCATTTCCAAGACGCCTTGTTTCGCGTCCAGAAAGGCATCAACTGCTGCCGACTGATGGTCCCAAAGCCCCGCGGAAAAGCGATAGGGCTCATCTGCAAGGCTTATATTCGACAATCGGCGCCGCTCAGACTCCTCTGTAAACTCTAGGAGCTTTCTACGAACCGCTTCAGGCAATTCAAGCACCTTCAATCCGGCCGTATGATTGCTCCAGAGTCGGTCAAAATTTTCTTTCTTCCGATCTACTCGTCTATGCGGGTCATCCCATGACCAGAAGACGTCTATGCTCTCGAAATTGCTGATCAGCCCGCCGTGTGTTTCGTTAGGAGACCCGGTGAATGCAACAGCATTCTCCTCGGTATCGGAAAATATTCCGAATTTCTCATGGTAAATCCCACTACGGTACTTGCCGTCTGCAGTCACCGGCATGGCAAGCTTGATCTCAAGCATGTCCTCCGCGATCAACCAAGACAAAAGAGAAAAGCGATTGACATTCTTGTTATCGAATTCTTTGGTTAGTTCTCGGAGCAGGGATAGCTCAATGATGTCCTCTCTAGCCTTCTCTCCTCGTTGGAGGGCATCGAAATCATTTTCGTCGAGCAATGGGCTTGCGATAAGCTGCATCGAGCCGCCGGCATCGATAAACGGTTTTAGACCGCGGGCTGCGACGGAGAGCCCGGCGCTGGTGAAGTAGCCGACTGCACGACGGTAGGAGATTGACTGCCGCAAACAAGGCGCTAAAAAGTCTCTTGCAAGATTGTCTAGATCAGAACGGTATTCTGTCTGAAGATCTATCTTAGTAAGGCTCATCGTTATAGCTTATTTTCCACACTATGAAAGCCGCAATGTCGCGTTAATATGGACTACCTTGAGAGCTATTTCTAGGTCGGGCTTACCACATGTAAGAATGGGGCTTGTTTGGCGTCGGATATTACCCGTGTATTACCGGATAGCACGGATCGCCCCACAGTTGATTGGGCTGGTCCATCATCAATTTGATAATGATTGGAACGATGTTACTGAGTATGTTCGCTCCATCTTTGACCTGATTTCTGTTTGCGCCGCTGTTCCAGGTCGATCCGCCATGCACGATTTGGTTCCGGAGCACATACAGTCTGTCAAATACCGTGGCCAAGACCTTCTTGGTATTCATTCTTCCAAGGGCGCGATTTACTGAGCTTTGGCTTCGCTCGAAACGATCAACCCAGTCTTCTTCGGCTATCCGGCCATTCTGGTAGTCCCAGAACGGTTGGAAGACGTATCTATTTGTGACAAGAAGCCGAATTGAACTTGGAAAATGCTCCCAAATGGCTTCGTACAGCGTTTTCTCATGATCTGAGTCAACTAGTCGATGGAGGAACTGAAGCAGCAATCGTTTCTCGGAAAATCCCTGGCGATCATGGATTTCATTCGCGTACGCGGCATTGAACGAGATCCAGAGAAAAAGAAATCTGGCGTCGTCGTCTTCTTCCTCCTGCTCTGCCCGATTCAACCAACTCAATGCACGATGTGCACGTAACGAAAGAGACTCTGGAAACTCGGATCTATTTTCACGCTGGTATTGCTTCAACGCACTATATGAAATCACTTTAAAAATCCTTGGCTGAGCATTTTGCTTCGTCTTAGCTATCGAGTTTTCCGAATGAGTGACGCGAGATCTATGTACTCTGTCGCAAAGATAAATATTGCCTTTAGCGCATGTCTAGCATTTTCAGGAATCAACTTAGCATAGTTTATTTCGTAGGCGTTGTTGCGGCGCGGATCATTTTCAGCCAATCGGGAAAGCCATAGCTTCGAACCATCACGTGACTTCTCAACGCACGGAAAGTGTTTCTGAAGGTCGGCAATGTCCGCCGCCACGGTATCTGAAGGAATTTCCCTATAAGTTGAATGCAAAAAACTTCGATCCAGCTCGAGAATGACTTTCGGAACGCCGCCGTACTCCCAAGCCTTATCGAAATCGCTGACGTAAATTATCGAATCTGTCGGTTGCACATCAATTCCCATTTCAAGTACTGCTGCTAACCGATCGATAGAAACCCCTCGAAATGCGCTGGAGAACATCCTGGTCGGCATCTCTGGATCGCATCCAAGCAGGAACTCGAATGATTCAAACGGCGGCTTAAGTCCGTACTCACGAAATTCAACAACGGTCTGCCATACATCAATACCATTGTGGACTTCGCGCGTTCTCTGATAACTGGAATCTTTAGTCACGATGAGATACTCACATGAATTGGTCGCGAATTCATTGTGCCGAACTTGCAATCGTTTCAGCCATTTCGGCATACCGACAAAACCCATTCGCCATCTTCATCTGTTTGGGGCTCTTACACTCAGGCTCGAATAGCTTAGGGCTACCGACCAAGATGCAAAGCACCCTCGCCCTCGATGTCGCAACATTGAATCGATTCGGGTTGTACAGAAACTCCATGCCTCTCGGCGCATCTTCTGGACTTGATGACGTCATCGAATAGATAACTACTGGCGCTTCCTGGCCCTGGAATCGGTCTACGGTGCCGATTCTTCTCGACATACTCGGGAGACGTTCTGAGATTGCCGATTCTTGGGTGAATGGGGTTCGGACTTTTGGCTTTTTGTGCGGCGCTATGAATTTGCTTAGGTTTTTGGGTCTTCCTCAGAAGTTAAGGAACAAAATTTAGGCAGCGAACTTTATAATCCGCCTGAAAAACCATATGTATCTATAGAACTACCCAATTAGGATAATTTCAGGAAACCCCACTTTTTTCTTGTAGTGAGGATCCTGACGGTGGACCATCGGAATTGCTCACGGTCTTCATGGTAGAGCCTAATTTAATAGTCAAGGAATCAGAATGATCCGCACCGCCCTCATCACCCTCACC
>Ga0315339_1001216_pt1 | contig 24285 bp, 20 predicted proteins | sample ASW17metaG_FD_204514 | JGI IMG/M metagenome (GOLD analysis project Ga0315339, IMG submission 204514) | Ammonia-oxidizing marine archaeal communities from Pacific Ocean, United States - ASW #17 | ecosystem: Environmental > Aquatic > Marine > Oceanic | place: USA: California | collected 2016-12-05
CTACACCTTCGGGTCGTAGGTCCGCAGAAGGTTTGTATGCCGGCAAGCAAATCATTGCTGGTGTTCGTTGCCGCTGCTCTCGCGGTGTTGCTGATCCCCAGGCCAGGCATTTTATACGTTGTGGCGCGCAGTCTCGGTCAGGGCCAAAAGGCGGGCGTGGTATCGGTTCTAGGGCTATCGATTGAGCTCTTGCACGTCGGAGCGGCTGCAGTTGGGCTCTCGGTCATCCTCCTTACGTTGGCGATGGCTTTCGGTATCGTCACGGCACTGGGGGCTGCTTACTTGATCTACGTAGGGGCCCGTACATTGTTCGTGCTATCCAGCGGCTGGGGTGGAAGCCCCAGTCCCTCGTTCGCTGCACGGCGTTTTCACGGACGGCGTCGTTGTGAGTGTTCTCTATCCGAAGATAGTGGTGTTTTTCTCGCCTCCTACCGCAGTTCGTAGAGCCCAGCCGAGCACCGGTCCCGCAGCAGGTTCTGTTGCTCGGGCTTCTTTACGTCGCGCTAGCGATGTTCACTGACGGCGGCTACGCCGTTCTGGCTGGTAGCCTCTGGCGCTGGCTTGGCGGGCGAGTAATGGCGGGTCGGCTGCCGTGCTGTGCTAGTGGCATGGTCTACCTAGGTTTAGGCGTGAGTACGGCGCTCGCCGAGCGACTGCGCTAGGGCCGCTCGCTCGGCTCGTTCATGGCGACGACTTGCTCGCGCAAGCTGGCGAGGGCGTGGTCGCGGATGCCCAGCATTTCCAAGTGGGCAAGTGTCTCGAATAAGTAGTCGGCGCAAGGGCCGATAGAGCCACGCGCCGTGGCGATGGTCGCGGCTACTTGTGGTTCAGGCAATCGGCCGGCGTAGTGCGAGAAATCCCGGTTCATTGTGAAGGTGATGGCCGCCACGGGGCCGTCGCTGGTGTGCACGCGCACCCAGCGTGGCACGTACGCGGCGCTGATCATCTCTCGGGCCCACACTATCTCGGTCTCCTCCTCGACCGCCGCACCCGCGATTCGAAAGGCGATTCCTCGGCACGACCCGCCTGGCTCCAACCCCAGCATGAGTCCCGGCGTCACTGGACTGCCACGGCCGAGATGGGTCCATAGGCAAAAGCGCCGGTGATAGCCGTGCACACGACCGATGTGCTGCTCGGTGAAATGAAAGGTCGGGTTCCACATCAGCGAACCGTAGGCGAACAGCCATACGTCCTCACCAGGCGTGGCGGCCGCCAGGGTAGCGCGGCGCGACTTGGTCAGCTCAGCCTCGTCGAGAAGGCCGATATCGACGCCGCTCTCGATGATTTGCTGGCGAACACGTCCGCTACGCAGACTCTCGCGGGTCAGTTCCATCGCACTCAGGCGGCGCGCTTCAGGATGCGGCCTGGACGCTCGCCGCTTGCGGCGCCGTCCTCCCAAATGACGAGGCCATTGACGATCACGCGATCAATGCCTGCCGCCGGCTGGATGGGGTCGGCATAGGTGGCGCGATCGGCGACCGTCTCGGCGTCGAAGATCACGAGATCGGCGAACGCGCCGGCGCGAACCTCGCCACGATCGACAAGACCGAAGCGCGCCGCCGATAACCCGGTCATCTTGCGCACCGCTTCCTCCAGGCTGAACAAGCCAAGCTCCCGCGCGTAGTGGCCGAGTACGCGGGGGAAGGTTCCCCATAGACGCGGATGTGGTCTCTCGTCGTGCGGGATGCCGTCCGAACCGATCATCGAGTGCGGGTAGCTCAAGATCCGTTGCACGTCGTATTCGTCCATCATGAAGTAAACCGCGCCAGCCGGCTGCAAGCGGTCGGCTGCTTCCATCTCGCTTATGCCGAGCTCCGCCGCGATCTCGCTAAGATATCGGCCCGCCATTTCGGGTTTGGCCGTCGACCAGGTAATCAACACCTTGGCCTCGCCGTCGAGCATTTCCGACATCAGTGCTGTCGAACCGGCGGCGTACGGATAGACGTCCAGCCCCACGTCCTGCTCGGCCCGAGCGGCGTCGATCTTGGCCAATGTTTCGCGGGTGCGGCCGAAGTTCCGCGCGCCCGCACACTTGTGATGGGAGATTACGACCGGCATGTCCGCGCGCTGGCCGATCTCGAAGGTCTCGTCTAGAGACTCGGCGACGCCGTCGTGTTCGTTGCGCATATGCGTCACATACATCCCGCCGGCCCGCGAGGCGACCTCGGCCAACGCCACGACTTCGTCGGTCGGCGCGCCCGAGTTGGTGGGATAGAACAAGCCGGTTGAAAAACCGAGCGCACCGGCGGCCATGCCCTCGGCCAGCAGCCCGCCCATTGCCACGATCTCGGCGTCGGTGGCGGCCCCGTCGATGGTGTCCATCGTGCCCACGCGCAGCGTCGAATGGCCGATCAGCAGCGCTGCGTTGAGTGCCGCAGGCCTGCGCTCGACCTCCTCCACATAGGCAGCCGTGGTTGCAAAGCGATACCAGCTCTGATCGCCGAGCAGGTTCATCGGCGGCGGCGGCGGTCGCTCCAGCACGATCGGCGAGAGGCTGACACCGCAGTTGCCGATGATTACCGAGGTGACGCCCTGGCTCACCTTCATGCTCATGTCGGGTCCAGAGAGGAGGGCTCGGTCATCATGGGTATGAACATCAATGAAGCCGGGCGCGACGATGCGCCCCGTAGCGTCGATCTCGCGGGCTGCTGCGGTTCCCCCAAGGTCGCCCACCGCGACGATGCGGTCGCCGGTGATGGCGACATCCGCCGCTCGCCGAACTTCGCCCGTCCCATCGATGACCGTGCCGTCCCGGATGGCGACGTCGCAACGCGCTGGCGCCCGTTCGTTCATGTCATGCTCCCTATTTCTTGCCGACGGTATGCTGGCGACCGAACGCTGTAAAGCGCGTCAACGGCCGGCTTCCTGGGCATTGGGGTGGAACAATTGCCCGCCGTCGATAGTAAATTCGGCGATTGCGGCTTGGCCTGTAGGTCCTGTGAGCCATTCCACGAATGTCTGTGCGGCAGCGGCACGCACGTGAGGATGGCGAGCCGGGTTGACGGCCATGACGGCGTATTGGTTGCGCAGGCGCGGGTCGCCTGCCGCTAAGATGGCGAGGTCTCCTTTGTTGCGGAAGGCCAGCCATGTCGCTCGGTCGACTAAGGCGTAGGCGCTCATGCCGGCGGCGATGTTGAGCGTCGCACCCATCCCGGAGCCTGTTTCGCGGTACCACGCACCCGCGGCATCGACCTCGATGCCCGCCGTGCGCCACAGAGCCAGCTCGGCCTTGTGCGTGCCGCTCGCGTCGCCCCGCGATGCGAACGCGGCCCGCGCGGCCGCGATGCGACCCAGCGCCGCGACCGCGTCATGCATTCCGTTGATCCGGGCCGGATCGCCACGTGGTCCGACGATGACGAAGTCGTTGTACATGACCTCGTGGCGGGCCAGGGCGTATCCGGCCGCGACCAGCTCCTGTTCGGAGCGTCGGTGGTGAACCAGCAAAATGTCGGCATCACCGTCCTTGGCGATGCGGATTGCTTGGCCGGTACCTCGCGCGACCACATGAACCTTGATGCCGGTGCGCGCCTCGAAGATCGGCAGGAGGTAATCGAACAACCCCGAGTTATCCGTCGACGTGGTGGAGGCCAGGACAATGTGCTCATGCGAGCCTGCGTTGGCGCCGAGCGTGATGGACAGTGCAAGCAACAGAACAAACGCTAAGCTGGCCCGGCGTATCACCACAGCAATTCGCCCGCGAGGAAGGCGCGCGCCTCCGCGCTCTCGGGCGCCTCGAAGAACATCGCGGCGCTCGTGTTCTCGACCACCTGGCCGCGGTGCAGTAGCACCACCTCATGGGCGATTCGCCGCGCTTGCGCCAGGTCGTGGCTGGTCATGATGATCTTCGTGCCGGAGCGGTCGATGGCCCGGATAATGTCCTCGACCGCACGGGTCGACGCAGGGTCGAGGCTGGCGGTCGGCTCGTCGAGGAACAGCACTTCGGGCTCGAGCACCCATGCGCGGGCCAGCGCGAGTCGCTGCTGCTCGCCGATGGAGAGATGATGGGCGGGCGTACGGGCGACCTCCGTCAATCCGGTACGTGCCAACGCGACCTCAGCCAGACGGTGGCGCTCCGCCCGAGGTACCTGGTGGAGATTGAGGGCGTAGCGGATATTCGCAGCGGCGCTGCGCCGCAGCATCACTGGGCGCTGGAACACCATCGCCTGCCGAACAGGGCGTGCCGCGGTGGCCGAGCGGTGCCAACGAACCTGGCCTTCCTGGGGCGTGATTAGGCCGTGACAGATACGCAGAAGTACGCTTTTGCCGGCGCCATTCGGTCCTAGCACCACGGTGCGGGGTCCGGCTTCGATCTCCAGAGAGACGCCGCCGAGGATGTGCCGCTCCCGAGCGGTGTATGTGACGCCACTCAGCGTTAGTGGCAGCGCCGAAACGGTCGGCGGGCGCCGGGGCAAAGCGGTCATGTAGCGCTCTCTCGGACCGAGTCGCGGATCACGAAGGCCGAGGCGTTCACGGCGATCGACATCACGACAAGGATGATGCCGAGGCCGAGCGCCAGCGCCAGGTTGCCTTTGCTGGTTTCGAGCGAGATGGTGGTAGTCATCACGCGCGTCAGGTGATCGATGTTGCCGCCGACAATCATCACCGCCCCGACCTCGGCCGTGGCCCGCCCGAGGCCCGCGAGGACCGCGGTCGTCAGCGTGAACCGTCCCTCCCAGAGGAGCGTGGGGAGTGCTCGGCTCGGCCCGGCGCCGAGCGAGCGCAGTTGCTCGCGGTAGTCGCCCCACAGATCCTCGACGGTCTGGCGCGTGAGCGCGGTGATGATAGGAGTCACCAGGATCACCTGGGCAATGATCATCGCCGTCGGGCTATAGAGCAGGCCGAATACGCCGAACGGTCCAGCCCGGGACAGCAGCAGATAGACGACCAAACCGACTACCACCGGCGGCAGACCCATCAGCGCGCTAACGATCACGATGGCGGTGCGCCGGCCGACGAACGAGAACAACGCCAGCGAGGCGCCGAGCGGCAGACCGATCAGGGAGGCCAGGGCTACCGAGCTGAAGTTGACCTTGAGCGACAGCAGGACGATTTCGACAAGGTCGCGATCGAGCGTGGCGATCAGGCGCGCCGCAGTTGCCAGCGCTGCCCATATCTCATGCATCACCGGCCTCCGTCATGTGGACGGCCCACCGCGCATGGCCAAGGGCCCATCGTGCATGGCGGGTGCCCGGCGGTCGGAAGCGGCGACTAGTCGCGCGCGGCCACCCCGCTGTCGTCGAGCTCCACGCCGTGCTCGCGAGCGGCTGCGGCCACCTTTTGGTGCCATTTGAGCTTGCCGCCGTCATGCCCACCGACCACGGCGAGCAGCAGCACGGTCTCGTCAGTCTCGTTTTTGAACGAGCGCATCGGTCCCGCGGGGACCGAGAACACGTCCCACGCCTCGAGCACCGTTTCGTTCTCGCCGTTCGGACCCCACGTCACCGTCAGCCGGCCGTTGAGTGGGATCAGCACCTCCTCGGTATCGTGGGCATGAAGGCCCGTGCCCTTGCCTGGCGCAATGCGCGCCGCGCCGATGCTGAAGGGGTGGATAGCCTTGATCGGCGGCTGCAGGTTCGGGTCCTCGAAGATCGATTGGCCGATGATGCTGAACAATTCGCGCTCGTACTCGGGGATCACCGCATCGGCGAGCCCATGCGGAAACGGCTTCAGATTCTTGTAGCGCGCGATGCAGTCACGCTCGGCATCCTCGACTGAAAGCTCGGTGACCGTGTAGGGCCCCTCATACGCTTCGCTGTCCTCGGCTTTCGCCACGTCGGCCATGATGCCGCCCTCCTTGGTCCGTGCGAGAACCCCATCTTGCCATGAAATTGAGCTCGCGATCAGGCGGATCTTGGGCGCTTAACTTGATGGGGGCGGGAAGGGCTCGTCGTCGGCAAAACGTCGCACCACGTTGCCGGTCAGGCGAGCGACGTTGTTGTCGTAGTTGTTCCAGGGCAGGCTGCCGCACCAGGCGATTGAGCTAAAGGCGAACACCGCGCCACCCTGCGGAGTCTCGTAAAATACCAAGTCGGCGCGGATGCGCTCATTGGCGGTGCCAATCTGGTTGGGGGTGGCGAGGATCTGCTCCTCGTTGACCAGGAGATAATTGTCGGTGAGTTCCTCGGACATGGCTACGACCAGCGCGTTGGGCGGCGTGCCGAGGGCACGATCGGCGATGTCAACTTCGAGGCCGGCGGCGCCCCCGCCCTGCAATCCGAAATCACCGATAAGTTCGTCCTTGCCGATACCCTTGAAGGCCCAGGCGATGCGCGGGTCCTTCGCATCCGCAGTGCGACGGTAGTAACTACAGATGTCAAAACCCTGCGAGATAAAGCCGGACCCGGCCAGCGCCTGCGGCGCTTTGCCATGGTGACGCCACAGACAGGCATAGTCGCCGTCGAAGCTGTGATAGTACTCGCCCGGCTGGGACCGCCAAGCTCGCGTGCCGTCCTCGCCGCGCCGCACTTCGATCACGCCGGGCAAGGTCTCGTGATAGGCGGTGTGCCAGTAAAACCCGTTGCCGCCCATGTACATCAGCCGTCCGCCCTGTTGGGTGAAGGCCTTGAGCGCCGCCCACATGCTCTCGGTCGTATACTCGGGGTGGGTTCCGGTCAGCACCACGTTGTAGCGGCTCAGGAGCTCCAAGCCCTCCTTGTGCAGGTCCTCGTCGGTAATGACATCGAAGTCGATCCCCTCGTGCTCAAGCCAACCCGTCAAATGGGTATCGGCGTTGTAGCCCCACAGGCCCGAACCGCCGGAAACCGCGCTCTTGGCGCGTGGGCGCATGTTAACGATGGGCCGCAGCCGCGAGGAGTAGCAGACGCCGCTGCCATCGGAGTGTCCGTCGTAGAGTGAGGCGCCGTACAGGGGATGGGTGTCGAGGAACCGCTCCCAGGGCTGGAATTCGATCAAGCGCCCCACCAGCATCTCCATGTAGCGGGCCGTCGGGCCCACCGACATGTTGGCATAGGCCATATAGGTAGCGGTCTGGGCCAGATAGGCGACCTTCGACGTGGCCGTACCGCGCGGTGGGCGGACGAAGAAGGGCACATAGTCCTCCCCGTCGTCGCTCCGCAGTCGAGCGGCATAGCAACCGCTCTTCATGGTTTTCGGGACGGTGAGCGAGAAGTCGACCTCCCAGCCGCAATCGTAGAGATCGTCGTCATGGAAGTGTATGGCCCCGTACTGCGCCGGCGCCGCGGTCCAGTCGAGAATGTCGCCGGTCCAGTTGTAGCCGGTCATGGCCCGTACCGGCATGTTGACGACCTCGCCATCGATGCCGTTGCCGCTGATGTCGGTGATGCGAGTGTCAGGGATATCGAGTGCAAAATCCCACGCTGCCAGGAGCTCGGCCCGTAGGCCACCGGGCACGCGATCATCGAGAAAGCGGCACATCTCGCCCTGGATTAGAGCGCGGCGCGCTAGGCGAGGGCGATCGATCTTGCCATTAAAGTGCTGGGTCGTGGCGTGGCGCCCCTTGACGGTGCGTACGATCGAGGCGGCCATCGTCAGCGGCATGCCCTCGACCGCGACGCTCTTGGGACGGACGGTGCGCGCGACCTCGGCGGCGCTATCGACCGTGGCATATTCCTCGAAGGGTTGCTGATAGACGGTCGCCTGTCTCGACCCCGCGTCGTAGGCGCAGCCGACCAGGTACCACTCGCGCTCGATCAGCGGTTTGCCTGTGCTGACGTGGTCGAGTTTGTCTCCGCCGCCCAGCCTCAGCGCGACACAGCCCTTGGCGTCGATCAGAAACTGAAACCCCGCCTGGACGCGTGGCGCCCAACGCGCCGCGATGACCTGCTCTCCCTTGGCCGGTGTGGTCGGCCAGATGGCGGCAAGAAACGAAAAGCTCTCGAGTTCATCGAGGGCGGGATGGGGCGGCACCAGCGCGTAGGAGCCGGCGAACGTCTCCTGCTTACGCCCTTCGTAGCTACCGTTGATGCTCGTACGAATGGGGACTTCCTTGAAGCCTGGACCCTGCGGATTGGGATCGCCGTTGACCACGCGCACGATATCGGCGCGATAGGGCGCCGCTCGCTCGCAGCTCACCATGAAGTTGATGATCTCGCCGGCAGCCACGCTGATCTGGTCGGCATAGCCCAGGATGCGGCCGAATTCGGTCGTCATGACTCCTCCGGTCTGGTTGCGCGCCGCTCGGGCGCCCGCCGCTCAGAACGACTTGTCGGTCGCGAAACGTTTCAACACGTTACCGGTCAGCCGCGAGATATTGTTCTTGTAGTCGTTGTGCGAGAGGCTGCCGCAGTACGAAATTGAGCTGAAGGAAAAGACCGCCCCGCCGTTCGGCGTCTCGTAGAACACAATGTCGCCACGAATGTCTGCGTTGGCGCTGCCCATACTGTCGGGAGTTGAGATCAGCACTTCCTCGGCTACGAGCAAATAGAGATCGGTCAGGTTCTCGGATTGAGCGACCACCAGCGCGTGTGGCGGCGTTCCCAGTTTGCGATCCACCCAGTCGACTTCGAGACCAGCCGCGCCGCCGCCGACGAGTCCGAAATCGCCCAGCAATTCCTCCTTGCCGACGCCCTCGAAAGCCCACTTGACGCGGGGATCGTTGCGCGCCGCCGTCTGGCGGAAATAGGTGCAGATATCGAAACCCTGAGCGACGAAGCCAGCGCCGACCAGCCGCTGCGGCGAGCGGTCTTGGAAGCGCCACAGCCCACCGTGTTGGCCATCGAAGCTGTGGTGAAACTCGCCCGGATCGGCCGCCCAGGCGCGCGTGCCACCCGCGGACCGCCGCACCTCCATCACGCCCGGCAAGGTGTCGCTGTAGGCGACCCGCCAGTAGAACCCGTTGCCGCCCATATACATGAGGCGACCGCCCTGCTGGGTGTAGGCGTAGAAAGCATCCCACATCCGCGTCGAGGTGTACTCGGGGTGCGAGCCCGTGATCACGACGCTGTAGGACTTCAGAACCTCGATACCCTCCCGATCAAGATCTTCGTCGGTGGCGACGTCGAAGTCGAAGCCCTGCGCCTCCATCCAGTCGGTCAAATGGGTGTCGGCGTTGTATTGCCACACACCTGAGCCAACACCCGCAAGCCCTGTGATGACCTTGGGGCGCATATTCAGGATGGGCCGCAGCCGTGAGGAGTAACAGATGCCGCTGTGGTCGCTGTGCTCGTCGTACTGTGAGGCCCCCAGTTCGGGATTTTCGTTCAGGTGTTGCTCCCATGCCGAAAGCTGCACCAATCGGCCGCTCATCATCTCGACCTTCTTGCCGCGCATGGCGACGGACAGATTCGCGTACGACAGGTATGAAGCCGTCGGCGCGAGATAGAGGATCTTTGCGGTCGGTTTACCTAGTGGCGCCCGGACATAGAACGGGATGTACTCCTCGTGCTCGCCACCGCGCAGACGGGCCGCATAGCATCCGCTCTTCATGGTGCTAGGGACGGTGAGCGAGAAATCGACCTCCCAGCCGCAATCGTAGAGATCGTCGTCATGAAAGTGGATGGCGCCATATTGTTCAGGAGCGGTCTCCCATTTCGCGTTCTCGCCGGTCCAGTTGTAGCCGGTCATGGCGCGCGCCGGCAGGTTGTGGGTCTCGCCATGGAGTGCGTTGGCGGTGAGGTCGACGATCCGGATACCCTTGATCTCGCGTGAGAAATCCCAGCGGCCGACCAGCACTTCTTGTAGGTGTGTCGGCACGGTCCTGCGCATCAGCTGTTCCATCTCGGAGCGGTCGAGCGCGCGACGTGCCAGGCGTGGGCTGTCGATCTTGCCGTTGTAGTGGCCCGCCGTGAGGGTGCGGCCCTTGCTGGTACGCTGATGGTAGGCCGCCATCGTTAGCGGCCCGGCGCCAACGCCCGCGCTCCCTAATTTGGAGGTCGCCTGTCCCCGTCCACCGGTATCGATCTTGGCATAGCGCCGCTGCGGTTCCTGATAGACCCGGATGCGCTTGGTCTTGGCATCGAAGCTCGCGCCGACGAAGTACCATTCCCGGGCCAGCATCGCCCGCCCCGCGCTCACCGTCTCGACCTTGCCCTTGCCGTTGCCGACGCGGAGCGCCACCGCGCCATCGGCGTCGATCAACAGCTGAAAGCCGCCTTTGCTCCGGGTATCCCAACGGCTGACGAGGCATTGCTCAGCCTTGCCCGGTGTCGTTGGCCAGATCATGCATTGAACGGTGAAGCTCGCCAGTTCATCCAGCACCGGATGGGCGGGGACGATGACCGACGACCCGGTATGGATCTGCTGTTTACGACCCTCGTAGTTTCGGCTTACTGACGTGCGGATTAGCTCTTCCTTCACACCCGGCCCGGCTGGGTTCATGTCGCCGTGAATCACGCGCACGATATCCGCGCGATAGGTGTCTACGCCGTCACAGCTCACCATGAAGTTGATGGTTCCACCCGGCAGGACGCTGATCTCGTCGCTATATCCTGTAATGCGGAGGTACGCGGTCATACAAACGGACTCCGTCTTGATCGTCGCGGCTATGGCTGACCGGCCGTTACGCCCGCACCTCTGGTGCCGCGTGGCCCAGGTCTCACGGCTAGAGGTTCAGCTCGTGTCCCGTGTATTTCTTCCAGCGCAGGCGGAAAACCTCGCGCTCGGCATCCTCGACTGAGCTGAAGAATTTGTCCTTGATTAGCTTGACCGGCTTGCCGCGTACGCCGGTTAGGGTGGCGAGCTGCCATTCCTCGAACGGTTTGGTGCAGATCAGCACGTATTTCCCCTCGAGCGGCTCGCCGCGAAACACCATCAGCACCCGTTGCAGTTCCGGGCTGTGGTGGCCGATGGGGTTGCGCATGAACTCTTCGGCCACGTGCTTCATGTTGTGGTTGACGGTGTACATTAATCTCCCCGCTTCGATCGTTACGGTCAGTCTGCCGGCACGATAGCCAAAGGCCGGGTAGAGGTCCACGGCGATGGGCTGCGCGCTAGCGGGTCTTTGGCGCCCGCATGTTCTTGCCGCGATCACTGGTGCCCACCAGCGCGGTTACCGCGCCGCCGCCATCGCGCTCGAATCGGATCAGCGGCTCGAACGGGTACCAGTAGCGCGGGACCGCCTGCACCGCCACGAATAGGTCCGGGGTTTGCGGCATCAGGTGGTAGTCCTCCCGGCCTAATTCGCCCTGAACGCGCATCTCCAGTCCTTTGGCGCCGCGGCGGACCACGAAATCGGCCAGCAGTTCGTCGCTGCGATAGGTACCGACGCACGAGTCGAGGACTGGGTCCGGCGGGGTTTGTCGTTCCACGCGTTCATAGCTACGGGGGGTGCCGCTGATGGCAGCGTTGACGCGGTTGGGGCCCGCGTCGAAGCGCAGCTGCATGTCAAAGACGCCGTGCATGAGCTGAAAGACGCCCGGCTCGTCCTGTAGCAGCGGGAAGTTGCCGCCGAAACGCCGGGCGCGGGGCTCGCCGTCCTCCCACAGGATCTCCATCAAGTCGTCGTTCGCCGAACATCGGTAGAGACCGAAGTGGCCCGCTAGGTTGTCCTTAGCGGGCGCCGCGGGTATCGGTCGCAGTTTGTCGCCGAGGTAGATTTCGGCGATGCGCCGCGCCGTCGCGTGGGGGTCGAGAGCATCGACGTTGCAGGTGATGATGATAGAGAGGCCCAACTCGGGGTAACGCGTGAACTCGGTGCGGAAGCCGGGCAGCAGGCCACCGTGGCTGACCGCTGTCTGACCCCGATTGTCCCAGCGTTGCAAGCCCATGCCGTAGCGGGCGGTGGTCCCATTGTTGTAGGGCGTAGGCGCGGCCATTTCGTCGAAGATGGCTTGACTTCCGACTTTGGGCGCGGAGAAGTTCCTCTCCCACTTCAGCAAATCCTCAAGGGTCGAAACCAGACCGCCCTCGCATGAGATAGGCACGCCGAGCCCGGCGCGGACGTATCCGCCGGACGGCAGCTTGAGATGCGGCGTGGCCAGGTCGGGAACCAACTCGTGCCAGTCGCCGATCAAGCGCGTCGCGTCCATCCCCAGTGGATCGAAGATGCGCTCGATCAGCACCTCCGCCATCGGCTTGTTCTCGATTCGCTCAATCAGTTCGTTGACGAGGAAAAAGCCGGTGTTCGTGTAGATGAACATCTCGCCGGGCGGGTAGTTCAACTCGCGTTGGGCCAGAATGAAGGTGCGCAGGTCGGCGGCGGATGCGGCGCGCTCGAAACCGGTTCCCGACCAGTCGAGGACATCGAGAAAATCCCTCATGCCGCTGTTCATGCTGAGGGCGTGGCGAATGGTCACGTTATCGGCCCACGGTGCCAACTCGCCATCGTGTTGGCGCAGGCTGTCGCTCAGCGCGAGCTTGCCTTCCGCCACCAACATCATCACCACGGTCACCATGAACTGCTTGCTGACCGACGCGATGCGAAACCGCGTGCTCGACGCATTGGGGATGCCGTGCTCAATGCTCGCCATGCCAAAGGCGTTCTGGTGGATGACGCCACCGTTCTGGACGACAGCGACAACCGCGCCAGGTCCGTCCGATCTGCGCCACTCGGCGAACAGCGTGTCGACCTGCTGCGCCTTCGCTGTCATCTCCACGTTTTTTCCCCCTTCTTGTGTGGCGAGAGCTGCTTTGATAGCGTATTGCCCAATGCGAAAGCCTATAGAGCGGCGTGCTCCATGGGAAGATAGTGGGCTCACTTCGCTATTTGTGATCTTATGGACGGGACAGGGAGACGACCATGAGCGACAAGCTAACCAGACCTTACGAAGACTTGAGCTTCGAGGAGAAGACCTACGAATACGCGCGCCAATGGGCGCAGTCGCGACGAGGGTTCATCAAGGGTGGTGCCGCCTTGGTAGGTGGCGCGGCGATCACTAGCACGATGGTTGGTGCGCGCCGGGCGATGGCCGCCAAGTCGGGCGGTAGCCTTATCATCGGGCGGGGACAGGATTCAGACACACTGGATCCACAGAAGACCACCCTACTAGTTGCCCATGAGGTTATGTGGCAGATATATGATTCGCTGATCTATCTCGACGAGAAGGGCAACGTTTATCCGGGCTCCGCCGCGAGTTGGGAGTTCACCAACGACAATAAGACCGTGGTGTTCAAGCTGCGGCCCGGCCTCAACTTCCACGATGGCACCGCGTTTGATGCGGAGGGAGTCGCCTGGTCGTTTAATCGGCACATGAATCCGGAGACCGCATCTCCAACCTCGTGGATGTATGGTCCGATCGACGGCGTCGAGGTCATAGATAATATGACTATTGCCTACCACTACAAAGATCTATTTGCTCCGCTGTGGGTTGGCTTAAGCTACTCCTATTGCGCTCCAGTTAGTCGCGCGGCGGTCGAGAAATACGGTGACGAATATGGCCGAAATCCCGTCGGTACCGGTCCGTTTAAGTTCGTAAGTTGGGTGCCCGATCAGGGTATTACATTGGCGCGTAACGAGGAGCATGACTGGGCGACGACGTGGTACGCGAATCAGGGTCTGCCGTATCTTGACAGTGTCGAGTACCGAGTGATTCCGGAGGAGGCGACACGGCTCGCAGCACTGACGACTGGCGAGATAGACGTCATTTCTGGCACCGAGTCGGTACCGCCGGATAAGATCAGACGGTTGGGTGCGACGCCGGGAATCAAGACGTTTAGCCGGCCGGCGGTGGGGGTATTCGAGATAATGCTCAACACCAAAATGGCACCCTTCGACGATATTCGGGTTCGCCGGGCTGTCAACCACGCCATTAATAAGGCGAAGATCATCACGCTGGCGCTTGATGGCGAGGGCAAGCCGGCACACAGCGCCGTTGCGTCGTCTTATGCTCAGTACCATCCGAAGGCTGCAGAGCTCGACTACGACTACGATGTCGCAAAGGCCAAGGCGTTGCTCAAGGAGGCCGGCGTTCAGGATGGTTTGACCGTTAAAATGCTTGGCATCGACGGCTTCAAAAACCACTTCCAGATTATTCAGGAAGACTTGGCCGCGGTTGGGATAAATATGGAGATGGATGTTTATCCAGTGGGCGAATGGTTCGCCATCGCAGGTAAAGGTGAGTACGAAATAACATTCTGCTACTACACCTATAGTGACCCGGACCTAATCTACCCGTTCTTTATCACCGGCGGTGGCCTTAACTGGTCGTTCCATGAGAATCAAGAACTTGACGACCTCAACAACCTTCAACGCACATCTTTCGACCCTGAGGTACGTAAACAAGCCATCCACAAGATGCAAGAAATCATCATCGACCAAGCTTATTGGGTGAACCTCTGGGAGGGCACGTACGTGGCCGCCATGAAGGAAGAGGTGATGGGACTTGAGCTTGATGTGGTGGGGTTTCACCATCTTCAGGAAGTCTGGCTTGATAGCTGATCTGATTTTTTTGGATCTTAAGGCAAGAGGGGGCGCTGTGCGCCCCCTCTTGTTCTTTGTCGCGGGCTTTGACCTTGGCAGCTGGTCGTGGTGTGTTACCGCAGGCGGCGGCGCATGCGAATACAGGGCTGAAAAAGTGCTATAGATGCTGAGCTTCCTCATCCGTCGCCTGCTTTACGCTGCGGTGGTGATCGTCTGCGTGATCTTCTTCGTTTCGATCATCATTAAGTTTATCCCGGGCGATCCGGTTGACGTAATGGCGGCCGGCAATCCCGGCATTACCGAGGAGGATAAACAGCGGCTGCGTGAGCAATTAGGATTGACGCGCCCGGTACACGAGCAATTTGTGGTCTACATCTGGGGCGCGCTACAAGGCGATCTCGGTCAATCGATCCGCTTTCGCGTTCCAACCGCTCAATTGGTTCTTGAGCGCCTGCCGGCGACTCTTGAACTCACCATCTTGTCGATGGTAGTCGCTGTGCTGATTGCGATTCCTCTCGGCATTGTCACTGCGCTTCGCCAGGGCAGTGCCATAGACTATGGCGGCACGGTGATTGCCATCCTCGGCGTGTCGATCCCGAGCTTCCTGCTTGGTATTTTGTTCATATTGGTGTTTGCGGTCGACCTCTTTTGGTTGCCGTCTTCGGGCCGTGGAGAGTTTCTTCCCTACGCGGTATGGCATGCCCTCCTGAACCTCGACTTCGATATCTTTTGGAAGAGCTTCAAGTTCATCATCCTGCCCACCGTGGCGCTGGCGCTTTCGGTGACCGCGTGGAATGCCCGCCTGACGCGCTCGGCCATGCTCGATGTCATTCGCCAGGACTACATTCAGTTTGCCAAGGCCAAGGGTCTACCCGACCGCGTCGTCTACCTCCGGCATGCCTTCCGCAATGCGATGATCCCCTCCATCACCATCATCGGCCTGCAACTAGGCTATCTCCTTGGCGGCACTTTCGTGATCGAGAACGTGTTCGCGTGGCCCGGCGTTGGCCGCCTTGCCGTGCAGGCGGTGTTTTGGCGCGACTACCCGCTGATCCAGGCAATCGTGGTCATGATTGGTGGGATGTTCGTGCTCATTAACATTGTGATCGACATCATCTACCGCGAGGTTGATCCGAGAATTCGCTATGTCGGCGATTGAAGACGCGGAGACGGTCGCCCAGGTGTCCCAGCTCGATGCGGTCGTGGTCGAGGAGCATGTCTCGGCTTGGCGCAAGTTCTTCGCCGAGATTGCTGGCAGCACCAAGGGCCTGTCGGGGTTTGTACTGCTCGTTCTGGTCCTGCTGGTAGCGATCTTATCCGACGTTATCATGCCGCAAGACCACACTGAGCAGATCATTGCCAACCGGTTCCTGCCGCCGGTGTTCGCGGGCGGCGAGTGGGCCCACTTCCTCGGCTGCGACAACTTGGGCCGGGACATTTTCAGTCGTGTGATTCTCAGCACCCAGACCTCGGTCGCCATTGGCTTTCTGGTGGTGCTTATCGCCATGACCATCGGTTCCGCGCTCGGGGCGATATCCGGCTACTTCGGTGGTTTCGCCGATACCGCCATCATGCGGCTCGCCGATTTCCAGCTCTCCATCCCGTTCATACTGTTGGCCATCATATTCATGGCCATATTCGGGCCCGGGTTTTGGAGTTTAGTGGTGGCGCTCAGCGTCGCCATCTGGGTGAACTATGCGCGTCTGGTGCGCGGCGAGACTCTCAGGCTTCGCGAGCTCGAATTCGTGCAGGCGGCACGATCCATCGGCGTCCGCGATGCGGCCATCATCGTCAAGCACATCCTGCCCAACGTGTTCCCCTCGATGGTGGTCATGGCGACGTTAGATGTCGCCTGGGTCATTATCTTCGAGGCGGCATTGAGCTTTCTCGGCCTCGGTATACAACCGCCGATGCCGTCCTGGGGCGTGATGATAAGCGATGGCCGCAACTATCTGTTCGAGTCCGAATGGATGACGCTCGGCCCCGCATTGGGAATCCTCATTACCTCTGTCGCCATCAATCTGTTTGGCGACTTCCTGCGCGACACCTACGATCCCAAACAGGCTCGACTCTAATTTGCTCATGACCGATGTTCTCCTCGAGGTGGATGATCTCGTCACTCATTTTCACACCAAGCGCGGCGTGGTGCAGGCGGTCGATCACGTTAGTCTGACCGTGGCGCCGGGCGAGACGGTGGGGCTGGTGGGCGAGAGCGGTTGTGGCAAGTCGGCCATGGGGCAGTCGATCATGCGGCTGATCGAGTCTCCCGGACAGATCGTCGGCGGGCGTGTCCTATTCGAGGGTAGTGATCTCCTTGGGAAAACCCCTGAAGAGGTTCGGCAAATTCGCGGCTCCCGAATCACCATGATATTTCAGGACCCGACGACGACGTTGAACCCGGTCTTCCCGATCGGTGAGCAGATTGCCGAGGTCTTCCGCTATCACACCGATGTCGGCCCTCGAGAGGCCAAGGAGCGGGTCATCGACATGCTGGCGCAAGTCGGCATTCCGCGGCCGGCGGAACGCTACGCCGATTATCCCCACGAGTTCTCCGGGGGGATGCAGCAGCGCGTCATCATCGCCTGCGCGTTGATCTTGCATCCGGCGCTTATCATCGCGGACGAACCGACCACAGCCCTCGATGTCACCGTGCAGGCGCAGATTCTGTCGCTCCTCAACGAACTACAGGCAAGCGTATCGAACACCGCGGTGATCCTCATTAGCCACGACCTCGGTGTGGTGGCACAGATGTGTGAACGGGTTTGCGTGATGTACGCAGGCAACCTCATCGAGGTGGCATCGACCGACCGAATCCTAGATGGCCCCAAGCACCCCTACACGGTCGGACTAATCCAATCCATCCCGCGCCTCGATATGGACCGGCAACAACTCGCCCCCATTCCCGGCTCGGTGGCCGATCCGATCCACCCACCGTCGGGTTGCAAATTCCACCCGCGCTGCCCCCATGCCTTCGCGCGATGCAGCGCCGAGCGTCCCGTGCTCCGTCGCTTGCCAGACGGTCACCAGGTGGCGTGCCACCTCTTCGACGATCGATGAGCGATCGTTCGCGACAGGGCAACGCCACGTTGGCGGTGCGCAATCTGACCAAGCATTTCCCGGTGCGGCAGGACCTATTCAACACCCTGTTCGGGGACAAGCAGGTGGTGCACGCCGTCGATAATGTCTCCTTTAACATCGGCCGGGAGGAGACGTTCGGGCTGGTCGGCGAGAGCGGCAGCGGCAAGTCAACCACCGGCAGGCTCATCGCCCGGCTCACGGAACCCACCTCGGGCGGCGTGACCTTGGATGGGGTCGACTGGTTCGCGCTCGATCGGCGCGAGCTCCGCCGCCGCCGCCGCGACGTGCAGATGATATTTCAGAACCCATTCGCGTCGCTTGATCCGCGCTGGACCGTGCAGAGTATTGTCGCCGAACCGCTGGCTACCCATGGCGTCGCGACGGGAGCGGAGTTGCGGCGTCGGGTCGCGGAGTTGCTCGTCGCGGTGGGGCTCGAGCCGTCCCATGCCCAGCGCTTTCCGCACCAGTTCAGCGGCGGTCAACGCCAACGCATTGGCCTCGCGCGGGCTCTCGCGCTCAGCCCTAAGCTTTTGATCGCCGACGAGCCGGTGTCAGCGCTCGATGTCTCGGTGCAGGCGCAAATCCTTAACATGATGCAGGAAATACAGCAGCGCTATCGCCTCAGCGTCCTGTTCATCTCGCACGACCTCAGCGTCGTCAAATACATCTGCGACCGGGTCGCGGTGATGTATCTGGGCGAGGTCGTGGAGGTCACCGAAACGGACACGCTCTTCCGCGCCCCGCTGCACCCCTACACCCAGGCTTTGCTCGCGGCGATTCCCGAGCCGACGACCAAGCGCCGCACCTTCGCTGCGATCGACGGCGAGATACCCAGCCCGATCCACCCGCCTTCGGGATGCCGCTTTCATCCCCGCTGTCCACGTGCCCAAGCGCTGTGCTCACAGAAAGCGCCGGCGTTCGAGGAGCATGCGCCGGGCCACTGGGCCGCTTGTCATTTTGTGGAGACGCCCGCGCCCGCGCGAGGTCGGCGTGGCGAATAAAGGAGGATTTCCAATGAGTGACGGGCTGGTGCATCCCTACATTCCCAACGCCGCGCCGGCCCCTCGCCGGCGCTTGATGAAGGAAGTCGGGATACGCGACCTGGCGGCGCTATACGACTCGATTCCGAACGATATCAAGCTCAAGGGTCCGCTGAAGCTTCCGACGCGGATCGAGTCCGAGCACGAGTTGAGGAAGCACGTCGAGAGTATTCTCGCCAAGAACAAGAGCTGCCAGGACCTTCTCAACTTCCGCGGCGCCGGTTGTTGGCAACATTTTGTGCCGGCGGTGTGCGACGAGATCAATGGCCGCGGCGAGTTCCTCACCTCGTATGGTGGTTTTCCCTATTCGGACCACGGCAAGTATCAAGCACTATTCGAATACCAGAGCCTGATCGGCGAGCTGGTCGGCCTGGAGGTCGTGGGGACGCCCACCTACGACTGGGGAGCGGCGGCCGACAGCGCCGTCCTGATGGCCTGTCGCGTCACTGGTCGTGATCATGTTCTCGTGCCAGCGACGGCGAGTCCGGAGCGCCTTGAGCAGATGCGCGGCTTCACCAAGCCCGTCGCTACCATCGAGCTGGTCCGCTGCGATCCCAAGACCGGGCTGATGGACCTCGCCGACCTCAAGGCCAAGGTTTCCGAGTGCACCGGCGCCGTCTATTTCGAGCAGCCGGGGTATCTCGGCATCATCGAAACTCAAGCGCCCGAGATCGCGAAAATCGCCAAAGCGGCCGGCGCCAAGACGGTCGTTGGGGTCGACCCGATCTCTCTCGGCGTGCTCGAGTCGCCGGGCGACTACGGCGCCGATTTAGTAGTTGGCGAGCTCCAGCCGCTCGGGGTCCACATGTACGGCGGCGGCGGTGTCGCCGGCTTCATCGCCAGCCGTGATGATGAGGCGATGGTGGCGGAGCATCCCTCGTTTCTCATCAGCATTTCACCCGCCGCCGATCAGGGTCAGTTCGGATTCGGCGTGTCGACGATGGAGCGCACGTCATACGACAAGCGCCACGATTCGACCGACTACTACGGCACCACCCAATGGCTGTGGGGCATCACGGCGGCGGTTTATCTCTCGCTGATCGGGCCGCGCGGATTGGCGGAACTCGGCGAAGGGATCATGCAACGCAGCGCCTATGCGGCCGGTCGGATCAACCGCATCAAGGGGGTCACGGCGCCCGTGCATGCCTCGCCGTTCTTCAAGGAGTTCGTGGTCAACTTCGATCGCACCGGCAAGACGGTGGCGGCCGTTAACCGGGCCCTCAAGCGTCGTGGGATTCTCGGCGGCAAGGACTTGAGCATGGAGTTCCCGACTCTCGGGCAGTCCGCGCTCTACTGCATCACCGAGATTCACGGCAAGGACGAGATCGATGCGCTCGCTGCGGCATTGAAAGAGGTGTCGGCATGACCCGGGCGGTCGAGTTGTTCCACGCGGCTCGTTGGAACGAGCCGCTGATCATGGACATGACGAGCCCCGGCGAGCGCGGGGTGATACCGCCCGCTGTCGACGCGGCGATCGCCAAGGCGGTCGGCGATGTGGCTGGCTCGCTCCCGGCCGGCGTGCGCCGCAATAGCCCGCCCAAACTTCCCGAAATGTCTCAGCCGCAGGTGTTACGTCACTACCTCCGGCTTTCTCAGATGTGCATGGGGGCCGATGTCACCTCCGACATGATGGGAACCTGCACTATCAAATACAGCCCCAAGGTGCATGAACACCTGGTCCGCCAGCCCTGGGTCTGGGACCTTCATCCGCTTCAGGACGACGATACGATTCAGGGAATCCTGGAGATCATGTACAACTTCGAGAGGATGATGTGCGCGATCTCCGGCATGGACGCTTTCACGTTCGAAGCCGGAAGCGGCGCCCAGGGCATCTATGCTAACGCGTGCCTGATTCGGAAGTACCACGAGTCGCGCGGCGAGGGTGATCGCCGCACCGAGATGCTGACGACGGCGTTCTCGCACCCGGCCGATGCCGCCGCGCCGGCCGTGGCCGGGTATCGGGTCATCACGCTGATGCCGGGCGAACGCGGCTATCCCGAGGTCGGGGCGGTCAAAGCCGCGATTTCAGAGCGCACGGCCGGTCTGATGATGACGAATCCCGAGGACACCGGCATCTACAATCGCGACATCAAGGAGATTGTCGACCTGGTCCATCGGGCAGGCGGCCTCTGCGCATACGATCAGGCCAATGGCAACGGCATGCTGGGGATCGTGCGCGCCGGCGATACCGGCTTCGACCTTTGCCAATTCAACCTGCACAAGACGTTCTCGGCGCCGCACGGCGCGGTCGGTCAGGGGTGCGCGGCGGTCGGCGTCAAAAAGGCGGTGGCGGCGTACCTATTCGGGCCAGTCATCGAATTTGACGGCAAGCGGTACCGCATCAAGGGCGAGCGGCGCGAGGCGATCGAGCGCATACGCAGCTTCCTCGGCAACATCCAGACCGTCGTCAAGGCCTATGCCTGGGTGATGAGTCTGGGTCCCGAGGGGATGAAGGCGGTGGCGGAAACTGCGGTCCTCAACAGCAACTACATGCTGGAAGGAATCCGCAAGCTTCGCGGTGTGACCATCCCGTGGCCCAAGAACAAATACCGCCGCATGGAGCAGATTCGCTACAGCATGGAGAAGCTCCATGCGGAGACCGGCATTACCGCCCATGACGTGATGTGGCGGATGATCGATTACGGGGTGCAGCACTTCATGCTCAGCCACCACCCGATGCTGGTCGCAGAGCCGTTCACCATTGAGCCTGGCGAATCGTACACGGTCGACGAGCTTGATGAGTACGTGGAAATCTTGCGTCGCATCATCGACGAGGCCTACAACGACCCCGATGTCGTGAAGACCTCGCCCCATCGCGCCTCGGTGACCAAGATCGACGAAGTGGCCATCGACGATCCCAAGTGCTGGGCCTTCACCCACCGCGGCTTTCTGCGCAAGAGCGCCGGCTGACTTCAAACGATGGGTGACGGGGCGCGCGCCAAGACGTCATTTTCGCGCCACGACCGCTCGCCGCCGACATTAGGGCTGATCGTCAACCCGGTCGCCGGCCTCGGCGGCGCGGTCGGCCTCAAGGGGACCGACAGCGTCGAGATGGTTGCCCGCGCCTGTGCACGTGGTGCCAAAGCCCAAGCGTCCGCTCGCACTGTCATGACGCTGCAGGCTGTTCGAGCGCATCTTGCCGACCGAATAGCCGTTGCGGCCGCGCCGCACGAGATGGGCGCCGAGGCCGCGCGCGCGGCAGGCTTCAACTCCCGGACCACTGGCCGTATCCGCGCCGGCGCGAGCACGCCCGAGGACACGAAGGCCATCGCGGCGGCGATGGTCGAGGCTGGAGTTTCGCTTATCCTCTTTGCCGGTGGCGATGGCACTGCGCGCGATATTTACGATGCGGTGGGCACCCGCGTCCCCGTGGTTGGCATCCCGGCCGGCGTGAAGATGCACTCGGCGGTCTACGCCACCAACCCGCGATCGGCCGCCGCTCTCGTGATTGGGTTTTTCGAGCAGCGTTGGCCGGTGCGCGAGGTCGAGGTCATGGACATCGACGAGGCGGCGTTTCGGTGCGGCGCGGTTTCGGCCAAGCTGTATGGCTATCTTGAAGCGCCCTTTGCGCGGCACCTTATTCAAGGCGTGAAGATGGGGCAGGCGGCGGGCGGTGGGGCAGCCCTTGATGCTATCGCCGCCGACGTCGTCGAGCATATGGAGCCCGGCTGCCTCTATATCCTCGGCCCCGGCACGACCGTCCGCGCGATTTCGCACCGGCTTGGACTCGCCGAGACCCTGCTCGGCGTCGACTTGGTCAAGGATGGCCGGCTCCTCGCCGCCGATGTCACCGAGGCCGACATTCTGGACGCCCTCGTCGCCGGGGGCCGCGAGGGGGTGAAAATCGTCGTCACCCCAATCGGGGGCCAGGGCCACTTCCTCGGGCGCGGCAACCAGCAGATCAGCGCCGCCGTCGTCCGCCAGGTCGGCCGCGACAACATCATCCTGGTGGCCACGCCCGAAAAGCTCACCTCCCTTGGCGCTGTGCTGCTCGTCGACACCGGAGACCCGGTGGCCGACGAGATTCTTTCCGGATATATCCGCGTGGTCACCGGCTATGCCGCCGAGGCCATATGCCGCGTCGCCGGCTGACCGTGGGTGGCGCGGCTTGGGACGGCGGCTTGACCTTGGCGCAGGCCTGGTTGCAGGATCGTGCCGATGCCTGATCGACCCACGGCGGCGGCGTGCGCCTGATTGTCGCCCTCACCGGCGCGACCGGGATGGTGCTGGGTGTCCGTTTCCTGCAGGCGCTGCGCGCGGCCGACGGCGTCGAGGTCCACCTCATCGTTAGCAAATGGGCCCAACAGACGCTGGAGCACGAGACCACGGTCACGATGGACGAGTTGCGCACGTTGGCGACCCATACCCATCCCCCTGGTGACATGACGGCGGTGGTCTCGTCGGGATCGTTCGCGACCGATGGCATGGTCATCGTGCCGTGCTCGATGCGAACGCTCGCCGCCGTGGCCCATGGTTATGGCGACAATCTCATTCATCGCGCCGCCGATGTGACCCTTAAGGAGCGTCGCCCGCTGGTTCTTGTTCCACGAGAAACACCGTTGAGCCCCATTCAGCTCGAGAACATGCTCGGCTTGGCGCGACTAGGTGTGAGTATCATGCCGCCGATGCCGGCGTTCTATAACCACCCCGAAAGCGTCGAGGACATCGTCGACCATATCGTCAGCCGTATCCTTGATCAGGTCGGCATGCCCGCCACGTTCTCGCGGCGTTGGTCGGGAGAAATGAGACGCTCCTGAATACACAAAAGTGGGTCGACGGCGCGCGGCGCCTGGCTCTGAACGGGATATAATCCGGCGTACTTCGCGGCCCATCGTGGGGGCTGGCCATCAGGGAAGGTTTTGGTAATGGAACTAGGTATGACGATCCCGGTTCGTGGGAGTTTCGCGAATGCCGCGGGGATAGCGGCGCATGCACGCCGTGGTGAGGAGCTTGGATTCACGATGATGGCGATCCCCGACCATATAGTCGTTCCCAAGGTGTGGGAGCACGTATACCCCTATGAGAAGGGTGGATACACCGATGTGTTTTCAACAGGGGAGCATCTAGAACCAATAGCGCTGATGGCCGCGGTTGCAGGGATGACGACAAAGGCGCGCATCATGCCAGCCGTGATGGTGGTGCCGTATCGCCCTGCAGTCCTGACCGCGCGGCAGATCGCCACCATTGATGTTGCCTCTGGCGGCCGGATTACGCTTGGCTGTGGCACGGGCTGGATGCGTGAGGAGTTTGAGGCGGTCGACGCACCTCCGTTTAAGGAGCGTGGGCGGGTGACGGATGAATTTATCAATGCCTTCCGAGAGCTTTGGACCAACGAGGAACCAGAATTCGATGGCGAGTTTGTTCGCTTCTCGAATATCTACTCGCGGCCGCGGCCTGTTCAGCGTCCTCATCCACCGATCTGGATTGGTGGAGATAGTCCGCCGGCGATGCGGCGTGTGGTTCGGCTTGGCGACGGGTGGTTTCCGGTCGGTGCGGATGATCGGGGCGATGATCCGCGCTATCCACTTAATACGTTGGAGCGATATGGTGCGGCGGTAGGGCGTCTGCATGAGCTCGCAGAGGAGGCTGGGCGTGATCCGGCCAGCATAACGCTGGCATTTTGGGCCGTGTGGTTCAGTGATGCCGGCGATACACGCCAAATTGGCCAGAGGGCGTATTCGGTAGATGACGGGAGCCAACATATGCTGTTGGGAAGCAACGAGAAGATTGCTGCGGACATACTCGCGATGGGCGAACTTGGTGTGACTACGATCGTATTCAACTTCGTCCGGGACACCCTCGAGGAATCGCAGGACAGCATGGAGCGCTTCGCCGCCGAGGTGATGCCGCTGGTGCGTGCCGGCTGAGGCGCCATCGGGCTCCGAGAGAACG
>Ga0315339_1001217_pt1 | contig 24266 bp, 18 predicted proteins | sample ASW17metaG_FD_204514 | JGI IMG/M metagenome (GOLD analysis project Ga0315339, IMG submission 204514) | Ammonia-oxidizing marine archaeal communities from Pacific Ocean, United States - ASW #17 | ecosystem: Environmental > Aquatic > Marine > Oceanic | place: USA: California | collected 2016-12-05
ACGGCGCCCAGCCCGCTCAGCGGGGGCTCTCCGGGTCGTCAGCCCCGTCCACTCCGGCGTCTCCACCCAGCAATTCACGGCGCAATTCCTGATAGTCCTCGCGCCCCCGAAGGCTCTCCAGGTCACCATCTTCATCCATCCAGGCCACGTCCAGAAAACCCGCCTCTGCGGCGGCCTGAAGTTCCCTCAGAGCCTCTTCGGGCCTGCCGGTCAAAGCCGCAATGCAGGCCAGATTGTAGTGAGCCATGCGTACATCGGCCCCCTCCAGATTTGCCGTCAACGCCCGAAACCACTCGGCGGCGGAGACGTAATCATCAAACTGCTGATAGTGGTATCCGATGTCGAACCAGATCGTCCGACCAAGAAAAGTTTGGAAATCCCGAAAGGTTTTCACGAGCGGATCGAGAAGTGAAACTCGCCGGGCCCACACGTAGCGCTCGAGAACTCGAATGCGCTCCAGAATGGGAGCGGGCTGTCCGTCTTTGGCGAGTGCAAAGCGCGCATACCTCGAGAGATCCACATCCAACTCGCGCCGATACGTGACCTCGTCAAGGGGGCGTGGAGTCTGCCGCTGAAACTCACGGTAGGCTCGTGAATACTCCACGTTGAATTCGACCTCGGGGTCGAGGAGCAACGGCTGCAGCGCCTCAAGCAAGCGCTCACCATCGGCTGACTCCTGAAGAGCCATCACCGCCATGATCCGAATCGTGTGATGCACAGACCCGTCCTGTGCAACTCGCACAAGGTCATCAAATCGATTCTGCACCCGCTCGAATTGCCCGTCGTAAAAACCTGGAACACCACCATCGCGGAGAATTTTCGCGAGTTCGAATGCAACATCGGGTACGTCATCCTTGGCGCTCGGCTGACGCCGCTCCGTCCCGCGTTCCAGATACCACCGCGAGGAATCACTCGTTCCCTGCTCGCTGAGGACTCGCGTCTCGGGCAGCCCCTCCGTCGTTTTTGAAGCAGGACTCTCGCCCGAAGACTGCCCGAAAAGGCTCGCGACGCTCAGCAAGAACCCCGCCGCCGCGGATGCCGGCCGCATCATGGAACGACCACTCGGTGAAACTTCCTCTTGCCCACCTGAATCACATACGTGCCACCACCAGCGAGATGCTGCTGTTCATCCGAGACGCGCTGGTCGTCCACGCGAACACCACCTCCCTTGATCAGCCTGCGTGCCTCAGAGGCCGAACTCACAAGCCCCACCCGCTGAAGTGCCTTCACGAGCCAGACTCCCTGCCCGTCCACCAGCATCTCCGGAGGAAGGCTCGACTCCTCGATTTCATCGGGTAGACCTTTGTCGCGAAAGATCCGGTCAAACTCTTCGGAAGCACTCTTCGCCGCAGCTTCCCCGTGATACAGCCGGGTCAAAGCAAGGGCCAGAGCTCCCTTGGCCTCTCGCGGCGAACCCTCCAGCCATTTCAGGATCTCTTCTTCCGAAAGGTCTGTTGCCAGGCGGAAATAGTCAGGCATCAAGGCGTCGGGAACGCTCATGGCTTTTCCGAACAGATCGCGCGGAGGGTCTGTAAGTCCGATGGCATTTCCCAGGCTCTTCGACATCTTCTGCACCCCGTCGAGCCCCGGCAGCAAAGGCAAGGTGATGCAAACCTGAGGGGCTTGCTCGGCGTCGCGCATCAGTTCGCGTCCGACAAGCAAGTTGAAAGTCTGATCCGTCCCACCGATTTCGATGTCGGCTCGGACCTCAACAGAATCACGAGCCTGCATGAGCGGATACAAGAACTCGTGCATGCTGATCGGGACACCTGCCTTGTGCCGCTCAGAAAAAGTGTCGCGTTCCAGCATCCGCGCCACGGTCATGGAACCGCAAAGACGCACGGCGTCCATGAAGCCCATGTGGTCGAACCAACTGCTGTTACGCACGACCTCGACCTGTTTCATATCCAAGATCAACCCCGCCTGAGCGAGGTACGTCTCGGCATGAGCATCAACCTCATCGCGCGTCAGTTGAGGCCGCGTGGCATTCTTGCCGGTAGGATCCCCGACCATGGCCGTGGCATCGCCGACGATCAGAACAGCCAGATGACCGAGATCCTGAAGCCGCCTCAGGTACCGAAGCTGCACCGAGTGACCGACATGCAAATCAGGCGAACTCGGATCGACCCCCAACTTCACGCGCAGCGGGCGCCCTTCCTTCAACTTACGGGCAAGGTCCTCTTGGGTGTGACATGTCACGGTCCCCGCGAGGATGGAATCGAGTGAACTGACCTCCGTCATGGACCGGCCTCTTCAAGGTTTGGCTGCTGCAGGAGCCAGGTTTCCCAAGCATAGAGACTGCGGCCGTTGGTCACCCCTGTCAGGAAGTGTAATGCGCCAAATCCAGCCTCTCTCTCGGCAGCATTCAGAGAGGCCAAAGAGTTGATTAAGCGCTGGACCACGCGCAGACGCCTTTCAGGAGGACTGGAGGCTGCCCGCAAGAACAACTCTGCAGGATCTCGCCCCTCCCCTTCCTGGAACCACTCGGCCAGCGTGCCCCCGGGAGCCCTGGCAACTGTTTCGACGGCGATCGGTGGGAAATCCATACGTGAGCCAGCTGAGCGCACCTCGTCTCCAACCACGTCAAGAGGATGAAATCGTGCGCTGAGTTCGACCCGACGCGCCAGCACTCGGGGCTGCGGAGCGTCCAGTTCAATCTCAAACAAACGTCGAAGCGGCGCGCCTCGACTCGCCTCCCCACTCTCACCAAACAATGTCGGCCTGCTCTTCCGGCCGCCAAAAGAGGTTGGAGACAAACCAACGAAATCTTTCCAGGAGACCGTCAACTGAATCAGTGCGTCATCCAGAGGCCCGCCGCCAGGCCTCTGGCCGATGACCTGAAAGACACCTGGTGTCTTCGGCTCGATGACAACTTCCAACTCGAGACGCGTGGCAATCTCGTCATCACCCCCGCCAGCTCTTGCCTCCAGGGTGTTCAGCGTCTCCACCACTCCCACAGGAGGCAGTTCACCGCTATCCGACGAGCCTCCGAAGAGGGCGCGGCACGACGGCGCCGAGAGCAGCAAGAGCACGCTCAGGCCCCAGGCCATTGAGCGTGTCACCTTGCCGAGCCCGAGTTTCAGCACGCGAGCGACTCCTTACCCAAGAGGTCCCACACGAAGAGAGACAGACGGAGGCCTCTAGGCGTCCTGCTTGTCATCCTCGTCCTGATCAGCGGACGCCTCCTCCACGGAATCGTCAGTAGCTTCAGCAGCGACTGGTTCTTCCGCTGAGCTTTCAGCGACGACCTCTTCAGTCCCAGAGTCAGCCCCAGAGTCTTCCGCGACGACCTCCTCAGCACTCGCCTCTTCCGTGACTTCGGCAGAGGCCTCCTCTGCCGAATCAGCTTCCGAAGCAGCATCTTCCGGCGCATTGGCAGCCGCCTCAGCCTTCTGTTCCTCTTCGGTCAGATGGCTGTGCTGCGGAACACCGATCATCGACAAGCCGATCTTTCGCTCTTCGCTATCGACCTTGAGCACACGCACATCAACAAGCTGGCCTGCGCGAACCACATCGTCGGGAGACTCGACCTTCTTGTCCGTGAGTTCAGAGATGTGGAGCAAGCCCTCAAGACCATCTTCGAGGCTGACGAACACACCGAAGTTGGTGATCTTCGTCACACGCCCGGCAACGATGTCGCCCGGCCCGTACCTCCGCGGGATTTCATCCTGCCACGGATCCTGCTCAAGCTGCTTCATGCCCAGAGCAACACGACGCTTGTCTGTGTCGACACTGAGCACAACGGCTCGAACCAGATCGCCCTTCTGAATGTTGTCACTCGGATGGCTGACCTTCTTGGTCCAGGACATATCGGAGACATGCAGCAGGCCGTCGATACCCTCTTCGATTTCTACGAAAGCACCGTAGTTCGTGAGGTTTCGCACAACACCTTCGATGATGGTGCCGACGGGGTAGCGCTCTTCAACCTCGGTCCAAGGATTCACCTCGGTCTGCTTCATTCCGAGGCTGATTTCCTGTTTGTCCTTGTTGATCTCAAGCACGACCACATCCACCTCGCCCCCGATCTCAACAAGCTCGCTGGGGTGATTGACGCGACGCGTCCAGGACATCTCGGAGATGTGCACCAAGCCTTCAATTCCATCTTCGATTTTCACGAAGGCCCCGTACGGCATGATATTCACGACTTCGCCGCGCACACGGCTGCCAACGGGGTACTTCTTCTCAATCTCTTCCCAAGGCGAAGACTCAAGCTGCTTCAAGCCCAGTGCGATCCGGTTCCGCTCCCGGTCGAAGCGCAGCACCTTCACTTCGAGCTGCTGCTCGAGGGCCACGCACTCGCTCGGGTGATTCACACGGCCCCACGACATGTCCGTGATATGCAACAAGCCGTCAACGCCACCAATGTCGAGGAACGCTCCGAAATCGGCGATGTTCTTGACCGTTCCGGTGCGGATCTGACCTTCCTCGAGATCCTCGAGCAAGTCATCCCGGAGCCGGTTCCGCCGCTCCTCGAGCAACTTCCGGCGACTCACCACGATGTTCATGCGCTCGCGGTCAATCTTGATGATCTTGCATTCGAGATCACGGCCGATGAATGTCGCCACATCTGGCACACGCCGGATGTCAATCTGACTGGCGGGCAGGAAGACAGCCACGCCGCCCACGTCGAGCAGCAAGCCACCCTTGATCTTGCGAATCGCCTCGCCCTTGAGGATGTCTCCCTCACCGTGACTGGAAACGATCCGTTCCCAGCCTCGGAGGCGCTCGGCGCGTCGTCTCGACAGAAGCAGAAGTCCGCTGCTGTCGTCCATGCCTTCCATGAGCACTTCGATCTCGGTTCCCGCATCGGGAGCCTCGAGATTGTCGAACTCGTAGAGCGGCACGACCCCCTCGCTCTTGTAGCCAATGTCCACCATCACGTCGTCAGCGACGACGCGCAGGACTTTGCCGGAAATCAGGGCGTTGGGAGCAAAATCTCGAACGGACTGTTCGTAGCGAGTTTCGATCTCATCTTCGCCCAGGGAACCCATCGCATCCGCAACCACGGCATCGAGGTCGTCGTCTGAGAGGGCAAATCGAGTGAGGAGGTCTTTGTTGTCGTTAATCATAGAATGAGGTCATGCACGACCAATTTCGTGGTCGCACGCACCGAGTGCTGATGGACGGGGGGATTCCCGTCTCTGGATCTTCCCGGCGTGAAGAGAAAGCCCGTTAGCTTAGGGAACCAGCCCATTCGGCGCGAGGGATTCTTCAGTCGAGACGAGAGGCCTCGCGAACCATGCCTGAGAGCCGGCCCACCACTTGCTCCAGCGACAGCTCAGACGTGTCGAGCAGCGTGGCCCCCTCTGCTCGAGCCAGAGGGGCATGGAGACGCCCGCTGTCGCGTGCATCACGGTCTGCGAGAGCCGTCGAGACCTCGGACAAAGTTGCCCCCTCGCCCGGATTCTGGGCGAGCCGCCGCTGAGCCCTCACCTCGGGCCGCGCATCGAGAAAGACACGCACAGCGGCCTCAGGAAAGACAATTGTCGCCATATCACGCCCCTCAGCCACCAGACCGGGCCCCATCCGACCGGCTGATCGCTGGATGGGCAGGAGAACCTCCCGCACACCCGGCTGCGCACTCACCTTGGACACCACAGCCGAAACACCCACGCTGCGCAAAAGGGAATCAGGAACCAGCTCGCCGGCCAGTGTCACCTGCCCACCCTCGTTGAGACCCAACTCCAGGCTCTGCGCAAGAGGAGCCAGGTCATCAGCCCCTGGATCCAGACCGGCAGCCAATGCCTGGGCGGCCACCGTCCGGTACAGCGCGCCGGAATCCAGCAGAGGGAATCCCAGTCGACGCGCCAGTTCCCGGGCCACCGAGCTCTTCCCGCTGCCGGCAGGTCCATCGATGGTCACAACAATTGGCCCGGGAGTGGCGGGTGCGAACCGAGCGTCAACTGGATGCAAAAGAAGTCGCCCCTCCTCAAGAGTGGCGTGACTGCCCGTTCGCTCAAAATCCGCCATGACCACCAACCGGCCGCCCGACAATGCCGTCCCAAGAGAGACATCTCGGGCCTCATGCACATGTCCGCAGACAACAACATCGACTCCCGTATGAAGCACTTCGACAACTTCTGAGTCGACAATCGCCATGGTCATCTGACTCTTCGTGCCCGTTGTTCGGGTGGCATCGTGGACCAGTCGGTGAGCCAGGTTGTCGAGAAGTCGTCGCGGCAACCTGGCAAACATCCAGCGCATGACTTTCGCGCGCAAAATCTTATGCAACCGCTGAAAACCCACATCTCGAGTGCAGAAAGCATCTCCATGCATCAACCGAACACGCTGGCCATGCACAGAGATGTCGAGCGTCTCGCGGTAGACCTCAACCCCGCACGCCTCTTCCAGCTCAGAGCCCATCAGAAAGTCGTGGTTCCCATGTAGAAGCACGACTCGAATACCGCTCTGGGTCGCGCCCCGCAAGGCCTCAAGGAATGGCGCCAAGCCGGCCTCTTCAAGTGACTGCTTTCCGAGCCAGGCGCGAAAAACATCGCCGAGCAGAAACAGTGCGTCAGCACGCTGCTCCCGGACATGGGCAATAAACTGACAAGCACGTTCAACTCCCGCCGGATCGCCCTCGTGGAGATGAAAATCCGACGCAAACCAGGCCCTCCGCGGAGAACTGCCCCGACCGAATTCCCGAGAACGATCGGAATCATCGATTCCGACCTTTCCGCGGGGCGACAAATGTGTGATCGACAAGTGGAGTTGTCTCGTCGTTGGGATGGGCTGGCCGGTCCAGTAGACTGCCCCAGACATGGCGACTCAAGCCGACACCCACGATGAAGTCCAGGACGAGCTCCAGAGGGTCATCAGCGCTACATTTGATGACCATCTCAAGCTGCTCGAAACGTCTTCGAAGGAATTGCCTGCGGCCATCGAAGCGGCAGCTCGCATCTTAATCCATGCCTACCTCAACGGTGGCAAGGCCATCCTTTTTGGCAATGGCGGCAGCATGTCGGATGCCCAGCACATCGAAGGCGAGCTGGTAAATCGATTTTCGGTCGATCGGCCTGGCGTGGCCGCAGTTGCCCTGGGCAGCCCCGCCAGTCTCACAGCGACTGCCAATGATTACAGCTATGACGACATGTTTGCGCGAATGCTGGTGGCTCACCACCGCCCCGGAGACGTGGCTGTCGGCTTGTCCACGAGCGGGAACTCAACAAACGTCGTCCGTGCTCTCGAGCAAGCGCGCTCTCTTGGGGCGCCATGCATCGCCTTGACTGGCGATGGCGGAGGACAGTGTCGTGGCATTGCAGACGCATTGATCGCGGTCCCGTCCCAAGAGACCCCCCGGATCCAGGAAGTCCACATCACGGTGGGCCACATGCTCTGCGACCTCGTCGAACGAGCCATCGTCGGACGCGACTGAAGTGTCAGCACGCAACGCCGAGACAAGCGAGCTGAGGCCAGCCGTCTTTCTTGATCGCGATGGAACCCTCATCGAGGAACGCAGTTATCCGACGCGCCCCGAAGACATCGTGCCACTCCCGGGAGTGGGCGAGGCTCTCCAGCGTCTGGCATCTGCGGGCTTTCTTCGAATCGTACTCACCAATCAGTCAGCCGTGGCGCGTGGCATGTTGACTGAAAAGGGGTTGGCGATTCTGCACGAGGGCCTCGTCCAGCAACTGAGCACGCACGGCGGTGGGCTCGAGGCCATCTACTATTGTCCCCACCATCCCGACGGCATTGCCGCGGGCTACAACCACGTTTGCTCTTGTAGAAAACCGAAGCGCGGGCTGCTCGACCTTGCGATGAGAGAGCATTCGATCGACCTCTCCCGCTCGATCTTCATCGGCGACAGTCGTCGTGATCTGTTTCTTGATGCAGGCCCCTCGGCCGGGCGTCTGCTCGTAGAAACAGGACACTCCCTGGAGGACTGCAGCGGAGCCGACGCCGTGGTCCCCTCCATCGTGGAAGCCGTCGACTGGGTCATCGAGCGCTTCGCGCCGGGGCAACTCGATCGCGGTTGAGGCCCAGTAGCAACAGCAGTCGGGCAGAATCTGCGGCCAAGCCCCTTTTGCCATGCATCGCAAAAGGGCTCGAGCAAGTCGCCGTCAACTCAGGGCACGTGCCTCATGAGTGCGGGCCCCACGAGTCGGGCAGCCCACATGGGAAGCTGCGACAGCACCCGTTGTGGGATCGCCATCTTGGGGTTGCTGGGCGTGATTGCAGAGGCCTTCCCCCCCGACGGGAAATAGAACTCGTATTCGAGTGGCGTGGGCTTGAATCCCATGTGCTGCTTGAAAGCGGCTGGACCCGAGTCCTTCCGACTGCGGCCGAAGTCGAAGATGCGGTAGCCCTTGAGCACAGAGTCTTCCATCAGCGACGCGTACAGCGCGTTGTTCACGCCGAGGCGCCCCGCTCCAGGCACTGCACCCGAGTAATACGGGTAGACCACGGAGGCTGACCCGAGGCTCAGCACAGCCGCGAGTAAGTCGCCACCGCCGGCCACACCGTGGAGAAAGGCGCGATTCCCGTAGAGAGCCATGAGCCGTCGGAAATGACCTTTCCGAAAGACGGGTGAACCGAGGCTGCGCTTGTTTAGGCAGTAGAGTTCGTAGAAATCGTTGAACAGATGCTCGCCTTCTACAAACTCAAGGCCGTGCTTGTTGCGAGCTTTGCGCACTTCGGCCCGCGCCTTACGCGGAATCGTACCGAGAACATCGTCCGGTGACTCAGGCAACTCTTTCCGATACGACTCGTAGTTCGACTCTGCCGATCGCCCGGTAACCGCTGGCCCGAGGTAGCGCGTCTCGATGTAACGAACATGCGTGTTACGCGCGATGATGCGCGCAGCTTCATCAAGCGCTCCGATGGCCTCTGAATCGCTGGCCAAAATGCCGCCATAAACGCCGAATGGCACCGAGACGAGGCGTCGGCCTGTGATGGGTGCCGCCACAAGTGCAAGCGGCAAGACACCGCGAATCTCCCGCCCGACCCAGGCCACCAATGTGCGCGGTTCAAATCCGGCAGTCGAGTTGACCAGATCTAGCCAACGAGTCTCGTGAAAGGGGGTCCCTTGGGGATGCGCCAACACATACCGATCGACAGCCCGCGAGTAGCGGATGTCCAGCAATTCAACTTTCACCGGTTGCCCCGCAGACCGGTCGGCTTCTTTGACGGCTTCAGTCGCTGAGACCTCCGATAAATCACGTAGCGGTTGTCGTGCCGTGCCAGCGGCGGAGGCACTCTGCCCACCTTGGTGATCTCGGTGAAAGACTCTTCCAGCCATCGCAACAAGTCGTCGTGATACACAGAACCAAGTCGACTCAACTTCAAGGCGACCCAGATCTCGGATTGATTTCTGAGGAAATCGTGACGTTTCTTCTCGTCAACAAACGATTCCTCGATAACTACGGTATCGGCAAAACCCGGCTCGGCATGTAGATAGACCTGAAGAGTTGCATGTTCATCGGCGACCACGATGTCCGAGGAGCTTCCATTTTGAACCAGGAATGCGGCCACGGCCCGCAAATCATGGCGATCGCCATCTCGTTGGTATGCGACCAGGGATGGAATAAAAGCCCCGACAGCCAGCACAGCCAACGCCCATCCCAACAGTGGGCGTCGAACGGCGACAGCCTCCCAGCCGCGCCCTGCCAACAGCAGGGCGGCCGGCACCGCGCACATGGCGTACCTCTGATGGACCGAGAGCCCAGACAAAGAGATTGCCAGAAGAAGAAGCGGTGGCAGGCCGGCTGAGAGGAGCAGCGTCGAGCCACTGCCACGTCGGTCGGCCCACGCGCTGGGCAGGCCCAGCAACGCGAGAAGGCCCACCATCGGGCCGAGGTTGTATCCGAGCCCACTCAGAAAATGAGTGAAGCTGTAGCGGCCCGGGTCAAGGCCAGCATAAGCCCGCAATGCGACGGTTCGCGTTGAGCCACCATCAAAAAACCAGACCAGCGCGATGCACAGAACCGCGGCGGATCCGAGCCCCCACAGCACTCGCCATCGGACAGGGGGAAGAAAGAGCGGCGCCAGCAGTCCGGGCCCAAGTAGCAGGGCCGTCGGATGACAAAGAACCGCCAGAGCCCAGGCGAGCGCAGCCCTCCCGGGTCGGCAACCCTGCCCCGGGAGCGCCCAGAGCGTGGCAAGCGTCACGCACAACAAGAGAGGCGAATAAAAGCGGGCCATCTGAGCGTGGTAGATGAGCCAGGGCGACAGGGCCGCCAAGGCAGAAGCCGCCAACGCGACCCGCGGAGAAATCACATCTCGGCGCATCCGCAGCAACGCCACCACCGCCAGCAGTCCGCAAACCGCAGGCGCCGACCGCACCACCACTTCGCTGAGACCGAACACGCTGACGGAGAGCAAAATCAGCAGATAGCCCAACGGATGGCTGCGTGCTCCATGGGGCCAGTCCTCTCCTGCCAGCATTTTTTGAACGTCATGCCAGCTGTAGAACTCGTCCCCGTCCAGACTCCATTCACCGAGAGTCGCGAATCTCAGCCAGGCCGCGAGGCCCACGATCAGGAGGGTTGCGCCCCAACCTACCCGCTCAAGACGGCTCAATGTGCCCCGCCACCCTCGCCGGGATCGGATTCTGTCGGGATCCGTTCAATCCGCGGCACATGGGCAAGCTGCTCATCTTTTTTGGCAGCCCCCCCGACTTCAGCGATCACCCGAGGCTCACCACCGGGCCCGAGTTCGCGCTCCACCGTGTAATCTCGAACATTGTGTGAACTCGTGAAGATAATGATCTCTCCGACCAGCCCGAGGGCGAAGATTTGTACGCCCAAAACAATGAGGGCCATGCCCGCGACAAGTGAAGCACGATTACGCGTCGAATCTGCAGGGCTCCATTCGAGCAGGTAGTCCAAGCTCAACCACATGCAGATGATCACACCCAACAATGCGCAGATCCCGCCAGCCATTCCGAAAAACCGAAGCGGCTTGCGTGTGAAGCGCGTGATGAACATCAAGGCCACCACATCCAGGACTCGGCGCACGTAGACGCCTAATCCGAAAAATCCTTGCCGCCCTCTTTCCCGAAGATGCCGAACACGCACTTCCCCCACCTTGAAACCCTGTCGGTGTGCGAGGACAGGAAGGAAGCGCGAAACATTCCCCTCCACAAGCACTTCGTCGATGACGCAGCGACGCATACCTGTCAGTCCGCAGTTCAGATCATGCAATCGCACGCCAGTGAGCGCGCTCATGGCTCGGTTGTACAGCCAGGACTGAACGCGATTGGTGATCGGGTCAACGCGCGGAACACGCCAGCCCGCCACCAGGTCGAAACCGCCCTCCAAGGCTTCCAACACGTGGTGGATGTCGCCTGGATCCAGCTGCATATAAGAGGGGAGGGAAACCACAAGGCGTCCGTAAGCGGTGCGGTAGCCCACGGCAAGCGCTCGCTCTTCACCAAACGGCTGGTTGAAGTGAGCGAACCTGACCGGAGCTCCCGGTGGAATGAGAGAGCGGATACGCTCAGTGCGCTCCTCACCAAGCCCGTCGAGCACGCAGACAAATTCGTAGCGAACCCCGCGCTCCTCGAATTCTGCGCTGTACTGGCGAATGATCTCGCCGAGGTCCGGACAATCATCCACGAGTGCCAGGACGGCGCTGACGTCGACCTCACTCTCAAGCTGACTCACAGGAAACATTCCTCTCTGGCCATGGGCGCATACGCAGTCTCACGTGCCGAACTGCTTCGCAGCGCAAGTTCGCACAGCAGCCCCATCATGAGGAAGTAAAACGATAGGCAGTAACAGAGCGTGCCGATCGCGGGCAAGATGACTGTGGAAGAGTCAACCAGTTCCAGAGTCCCGGTGTCGACGAATGCCACGAAGCTCAATCCCAGCGCGATCATGAAGGTGAAGATGCCAAGCAGCCCAAAATAGTGCATCGGGTGACCGCTAAATCTTACGAGCAACCGCAGCACAACCATGTCCGTGAGAAGTTTCCAGGTGCGGCCGATCCCGTACTTGGAGACGCCGTCTCGCCTGGGGTGGTGCCGGACCACTTGCTCTCCGACTCGTGCGCCTACTGCAGCGGCTAGCCCCGGAATGAATCGGTGCATGTCGGAATAAAGGTGCAACTTGCGGATGATCCCGGCGCGATAGACTTTGAGAGTGCAACCAAAGTCGTGCAACCTCACGCCTGTGATCTCAGCCAGCAGCCAGTTGGCGATGACAGAGGGAATCACGCGGCTCATCACATTGTCCTGTCGGTTCTTTCGCCAACCGCTCACGATGTCGTATCCCTCATCCAACTGAGCCAAGAGATCGGGGATGTCCATCGGGTCGTTTTGGCCGTCTCCGTCCATCGTGACCAACACATCACCTCGAGCCGCGTGAAAACCGGCCGCCATGGCTGATGTTTGCCCGAAGTTCCGCTGAAGACGTAATACGTGCAGATAACGGCTCTTGAGGCGGTGTTTCTCCAGTTCCTCAAATGTACCGTCGCGGCTTCCATCATCGACGACGATGATCTCAGACTCCCGCGGGATGCTGTCCAGGGCCTTTTCAACGTCATCAAGAAGCGGACCGATAGAGCCCACTTCATTATAAACGGGGATGATGACAGACAGCGTGACCACCAGGCGCTCGATGCATGCTCTACTTAGGACCGTTTCAGACCGGCATCGTACCCCGACCGTCCCTCACATGAATGCCATGTCGGTGGTCCTCTTTGCCTCAACCCGGCATCCCGACCTTCAGGCGCTCGTGAGCGCCCTCGAGGCCGGCGTAGGGCCTACACATGTAGCGCTCTCGGCCAAAGAGGCCTTCCAGGCGTGGGAAGCGGCCCCTCGCTCCCTGCTCTTGCTGGACCTTCGCGGAGGAGACGAGGAGGGGCTACAGGCAGCCCAAAGCCTTCGAAAGGCCTGCTCTCGTGCCCGATCGCTGTGCTTGCTGCCTACAGGGCTCGGGCCGGCTCCTGAGGCCGATGGGGTCCTGAGGCCCCCTATTTTCCTCGATGAGGTCGTTCGATGGTGCTCCAGGGCGTCCCTGGGCCCCCTGGGCGAAGAAATTCTTGCGGATATGGCGGCTGGCCTGAGCCATGAAATAGGGAACCCCTTGACCTCACTTTTGCTCCAGATCGAGCTGCTGAAGGCCGATCCGAGCCTGAAGAAAGTTGCTGAGCACCTGACCCCCCTCGAGGAATCCGCTCGACGCATCCAGACCGTTGTCGAAGACGTGACCCGGGCAGCACTCCGTCAACCCGTCCGGGTCAACGACATCCGCCTGGAGCAATTTCTGAAACAGACGTCTCAATGCCTCGGAGAACGTTCGCCAGAGCTAATGGATAAACTAGAGATCACGTGCGAAGACACCGCGATTCACATCGATGGCGGGCTGCTGTCCGGCGCGCTGGCAGACGTGTGGGAATATCTCTTTCGAGCAGGCGAGGGCCACGAGACGCTGAGCGTGAAAGGTGCTGCTGTCGCCTCCGGCCCCGTGAGAATTCGCCATCGAGCTCACACTCCCCGACTGCCCACCGACGCCGCCGCCCGGCTCTTCACACCGCTCTGGGCTCGCCAGGCTCTTGGACTCCCCGAGGGACTCAGCCTGACCACAGCGCGCAACGCATTCCGGCGACATGGCGGCGACATGCGAGCTCGATCCGACGGGGAGCAGCTCATCGTGGAAGCCATTCTTCCGGCAACAACTCAAACATCATTGAGCTTCAAAAAATGATGATTCTACGCCCCCTCCTGGAGGTTGCGGAATGGTGAGCCGCCGCCGTCGACGCATTCGCCACACACTCCTCCCTTCCCTGGCGGTCACCTTCGTCGTGTTGGTGGGTCTCTTTGTGTACCGAGCTGTTCGCATCGAGCCAGCAGACATCATCTCCACGGCTATCGAGGTCCGAAAAGGCGATCCACAAAATGGCATCGAGCGGAACCCGACCGCTGCCATCAACATGCTCGAACGCGTCCTCGACAGCGACCCCGAAAACTACGACGCGACGCTCGAGGCAGCGCTGGCCTGGGGCGCACTGCGGGACTACGACACCGCAACCCGTCTCCTTGAACAGGCCGCTGTCCTTGCGAGCGCCGCAGGAGACCTCGCTGCGCAAGTCAGGCCACTCAAGATTGGAGTGAACTACTTCATTAGCGATGGCCAGTTCGACATGGCCATCCAGTGGGCCCAGGACATCGTCGCGCTTCAACCCAACAACAAGATGCATGCTTTGAACCTTGGGTTGGCACACTACAACAGTTCGCTTGCAACCCAGAACATCGTGCTCGAAAGGCACATTCCCAAAGGTCTGGCTGCTGAAGACGAGGGAATCGCTTCTGCGCAAGCCATCGAAGTATATGTCACGGACCTGTGGGGCAGTCCCGATGTTGACGATCTACTCGACACACTGGGTGCCACCGCCGACAAAAATTTCCGTGCAGAGACCAAGTCACTCCTTCTGAGCACGAGACAGCGCTTCCTCAGCGCCGCGCAAGCATTTGCGACTTACCCCGACTCGGCAAAGTTTGACCCCGTTGTCGCCAAGGGCTATGTCGAGTTGCTGCGACGCTCGGGGCGCATCTACGACGCACACATCGAAGCGGCCATTTCGCTACGTCAACCGAATCTCAACTTGGCTCTCCGGCGCTCCATGCTCGAGACGCAAGCGCAGTGCTTGGTCGCCTTGGAAGAGTTTGATGGCGCGGCAAGCCTCTACGAGCAAATCGTCGAAGAGTCGCGAGCAATGGGCATTCCGGTTGCCGCCTCCTACATGCACGCGCTCATTGAGGCCCAGGTCTGGGCAGAGCAATGGGACTGGATTCTCGAGAACTACCCAGACCTAGCACGGCTCCTGAACAACGACATCTTCTTGCAGTATGCCCACGCGCGAGCCCTACTGGCCACGGGCCAAGTTGAAGACGCAGTAGTACAGATCGGCCAGCCCTTCTCGATGATCAGCCTGGGCACTCGGATGCCCATGAGCATCCTCGGCTCGCCCGACCGAAGGCGGAGCATTCTGCTACTCGCTTATGAGCTCTACAACACGGCAGGAAGCACGACAGCCCTCACAGCGCTCGACAGCCTGATCGATCACTTTCCGAGTGACTCAGAAGGGCTCAACGCTCGCATCAGCGTGCAACAGAATCGCGATCGCGATGAGCTCGCCATGGGCGACGCTTTCGATCTGCTTACAAGCAATCGCCGCGACCCCGACGACTTCCAGCAGTGGCTAGAGATCGCGAACGAGCTGTCTCTTCAACGCTACAGCTTGACTCTTGAAGAGCGGGCCATCGCATTGATCGAGTTCGATCTGCGCGGGGCCGAAGACGCGGACCCTGAGGAATCAGAGCCCTCGGAAAGCGGGGCTCCCGAGTTCGCCACGAAACGACCGACCAACCCCAAGGCGAACTACCTGCCCAAAGACCCAGCTCTGGCCTGGACCGTCATTCGCGAACGCATTCCCTACGACCAGCTAGAACGCGCACGCAATGACCTTCGGCAACTGTCACAGATGTATCCACAGGTGCAGGAGTTCCGCTTCCAACTGGGCAAACTTCTCCTACGCCAAGGACTCTTCGAGTCTGCTATTGCAGAGTTCCACCAGATTCTTTTGCAAATCCCGACAGACACGGAAACGCTGGACCTCACCACGCGCCTTGAGTTCGCATTGGGCAATTCCAAAGCAGCCGCGGACTTGCTCAACAAAATGATCCTGGCAGAGCCCTTGGGTGTCGGTGCAGAGCGCTACGGACAGCACTTGCTGAGGAGTGGGCGCCCTGCCGACGCGAACGAACTCTTTAAGCGCCTGTTCCGCTGGAAAAGCTTTGAGCCTGGTCGCAATCTTTACATCATGTCAGCCCATGCGTTCCTGGCACTGGGAGACATTGAGCGCGCAACCACTCTGCTGATCGCACTCAGCAAGCAATACCCTTACAACGAAGATGTCGCGCTGCTCGGGCTTGAGGTCGGTCTTCAATCCGAAGACATCGGCTTGTTTAGCAGCGCCATCACACACATTCGGCCGCTCGTCAGTGGGCTCCTACCCGACCAGGTCAGCCACCTATCGAGCACCCTCCTGAAATCTAAATACAACCAGGAACTGCTCGATACATTCCCCGAAAACATCCGCGGCCTTCCTGCGCTGAAATCAGCTCTCCGCCCTCTTGCGGAAGCAGCCAAGGCAACAGGCGATGTGGATTCAGCTGATCAACTGCTGGAGCAGTTGAATGACGCCGAGTCGCTGCGCGATCGCTTTCTTTTGCTGGCTCTCGACAATCGGATTCAAGAAGCCAGTCGCCGAATGAGGCTGTCGCACGCCACACAAGAACAACAACAAGATCGTCAGCTGTGCCTCCTCGCAGCAGCCTCCATGACAGATTTTCAAACGCTGTACGACATGACGCCCGTTTCGACGCTGCGATCCATGGGGCTTGACCAAGAACTCAACCCGGAAAGTCTCGAATTGCTTGATGCGGTGCTCCGCATCGCACCGAGCGCCGACAATCTCGATGAGGTCGTTCCACCCGAAGTGATCACGGATCCCTTCGCCACCTACCCCAGCGCGGGAGCCGATGTTGCAGCCCTTCTGGAGCATCTAAAAAAAGATCCTGAGCGGACAGCCGACACGATGAGGTCGATCACACTGCTGCTGCTCGCCAACGAGCGATCTTTCTGGTCACGAGAATCTCGTCTCTTGGGACAGCAGATTCACGAGCACATTCCAGAACTCGTGACCGTCTCTCGCCATCTTGCACGACAATCTCTTCGCGCGGGACGACCTAACGACGCACTTGAAATTTTGAAAACGCTCCTCGACCCGGCGAATCCTGATCCGCAGGCGCTCCTACTGTTCATGGAGGCAGCAGAAGCCATCGGGCACGACGAGTGGGGTCTCTCGCTTGCCTTCAACGCCAAGCAGAATGACACCGTACGCTTGATCCTCGCCGAAGCGCTTCTTGAGAGAGAGTTCCTCGAAGAAGCTCTCCCTCATTTCCGCACGTACCTGAAGGGACAACCCGAGGATCCACGTGCGATCTCCGGAATCATTCAGGGCATGGCCGCACTCGACAAAACGACAGGCACGGTCGAATGGGTAAGCAAAGCGCTCGAGAGCCATCCACACGACGAATCACTTGCTCATGATTCCATTGACTCGCTCTCGCTGCTCTCCAAGCTCAATGAAGAGGCCATCCAACAGCTACAGAGACTCGGCGCAGAGAATCCAGACAACGTCCATGCCTACGAGCCCCTAGCTCTTTACTACGTCGAAAACGAACTCGCTGACCACCTCATCTTTCTGCTTGATGTGTTCTCCGAACAATTGCAGGAAAGCCAGGCTCCGCTCTGGTCAGAACAAGCGAAAAGTGAAGCCTCTGCAGCACGCGCCTTGGCACGCATCGCCCGTGAATCGGGCCTCAATGACAAAGCGCGGGACCTCAACAGTCTTGCCCTGCGGTTGGAACCGGGCTCTATCGAACTTTTCAGAGACCTCGCCGCTCTTGAGCTAGCCGAAGGCAACCTCAGGACCGCCCGGCGATACCTGGAGGCCGTGAGCATCATCCAACCCAATGACAGAGAAAGCCCTCTGGCGCTCGCACGCCTGCTCTTTGAACAGGTTGGTCAGCCACATGTTGCAGCCGATGTCATTCGACAATCCTACGGCCTTCAACTGATGCCACCAGCAGCCGTCGAGATCCTCGCGGCTGAGTTGTACCTGCGCAACAAACCCGAAGAAGCCCTGAAGATCTTCCATAAGATCCGGCATCACCCACAGGTGACCTCTGACACACTGCTGACCGTCGGTCGCATTGCCTTTGCCTCCGGACTCGACGAAGAGGCCAGAGCCATTTTTAATCAGTTCCTTCAGACAGCAGACAGCCAAGATTCAGCCCGCGAAAGGGTCAAGAGCCTCCTCGCTCTTTCTCACGTCGAAGCCGACGGAGAAGAAGAGCCTGAAGACTCGGAGCCTCCTGAGCGTGAGGCAGCGGCCTCGTCACGGGCTCCCGGCGCCAAGGCACCCACGGGCACCCGAACCTCCGGTCAATAGCTCCGACTCGAGCCGGCGGCCCCCCTGCGTTAACCCAGCGTGTCGGGATCTAGACGGCGATCGCTCGACACCGGAATCTCGCCAATCGGGCCAAATTCATAACGGTCGAGTAGGCGCTCTAACTTGGCCGCAACCCGTTCGATGCCAAAGTAGTGCCTGATGGTTCGCAAGCCACCCAGCTTGTAGCGAGGCTGGCCGGCGTCAAGTTCCCACGGGTGCAAGTAAATCACCCCTGCCTCACCATCTGACTCCGAACGCGCCAAAGCACCGTCGACAAGGGCGAGCGGGAGCAAGCGCAAATACCCCCCTCCGGCTGCGGGCCAACGGCGCCCCAAAGCCGGACGCGTGAGCAATGGATATTCACGGAGCGGTGGCGACCCTCTCATGTCGAGATGAACGGCATGCCACGGAAAGCCTGGATCGCCGTACCGATCGTGTCGCACCGGAAACACACTGCTGTCCCAACTGTGTCCCGCGTGGGCCAGCATGGGCAAGCCCCAGCGCGTTCCTCGTCCGATAGAAAACGTGGAAGCACGAAACCCCTCAACCGCCTGACCGGAAACATCCTGAAGGAGGCCGCGGGCCCGGCGGACGTCTTGATCAAATCCATCGCGACCTAGATCACCAACCATCTTGTGGCTGTAACCGTGAGAAGCCAACTCATGGCCAGCTTCGACAATGCGCCTCACCACGCCAGGTGTTCGTTCAGCCACGAGGCCAAGTACGAAGAATGTGGCGCGGAGGCCGCGCGCATTCAGAGCCTCCAGAATGCCATCCGTCACAGATTCAACTCTTGTGCTCTGTTTCGCCCATGACTCGGGAGGCGTCACCTCCCACATGTTCAGCGCATGAAAAGCTTCTTCAATATCGAAAGACAGCCCGTGGCGAATGCGATCAACCGTCATGACGACGACCCTTCGACGCATTCCAAGGCAATGTTTTCAACGCGCTCAGCATTTGCATCCCACGTGTAACGCTGGCCCTCAAGTCTTTGACGCGCTTGCTGCCCCATCTCGACTCGCATGGTTCGCTCCTTGGCCAGTTGTGCAACAGCCGCACACATCTCCTCAGGAACACCCGGCTCAAAGAGCAGTGCATCCGAACCGTGAGTTAAGACCTCTCGCAGGTTTGCCTGATTCGGCGCCACAATCGCCTTGCCGGCCGCCATGTATTCAAAGAGCTTGAGTGGGGAAGCCCAGGCTGTCGCCGCGGGCTGAACGCAAATATCCATTGAGCGAACGAGAGAGGGAATCGCTGTCCGTGGCACGGCGCCTGTGATCCGCACTCGATCCGAAACGCCCCTTTCTTTTGCGCGACTCTCGATAGAAGTCTCAGAGGGCCCTGTGCCGACCAACAGGAGTCGACTGGAAGGCGGAAGGAGGCCGTCTGCAAGCCCGTCAACAAGGGCCTCGATGCCATGCCACGGGCGAAAAAACCCCGTGAAACCCACCACGACTTCATCGCCCTCGTGTTGATCTTCCATGGGGTACAGCGAGAGATCTGCTCCATTAGGAATCACCCGGATTCGATCCGCCGGCACTCCCGTAGAAATGAGCATGTCAGCCAGGACTTGTGTCACGACCAGCAAGCGATCGGCCTGGCGAAAAACGCTGCGCTCAGAGGCCTCGGCCCACTTCTGGAGAACCAGTGTTTCATGAACGCTGCGCTCGGTAGCCAGTGGTGAGTTCACCTCAAGCAGCAAAGGAATGCCCAGGCCGCGTGCAGCACGCACTCCAGCAGTGTTGGACAAGGCATGGCGTTCATAAAGGACATCTGCTTTGCATGCGCGCCCCACTTCAACAAGCCGGCGGGCCATCAAAGGTCCGTAAGCGTGCTCAGCGAGTTCATAGGTGACCCGAGGTAAGCGCGCCAACAGCTTACCGACGGCTCCTCCTTCCGAACCCATCTCGCCATCGTCGCCTTTCGAAAGGGCCCACTCCACCACCGCATGATCCCGACGCCTCAGCGCCGCGATCAACTCCCGGATGTGTACAGCCTGCCCATCTCGTGACTTCGTACGATGGTGATACAAAATGTTCATGCCGACACGGCCTCTGCCACGACTCGCTCAAAGACATCATGCATGCCATCAAGGGTCGGGTCCCATCCGAATCGATCAGCCCACAAGCGCGCCGCGCCGGCATCAAGTTGATTCATGTCGGACAACCCTCTCACGAGTCCCTCTACGGTAGGCTCCACCAGCTTTCCGGCCGTACAGTCACGAAGGATCTCGGGCGTTCCCCAGACCTTGGTTGCGATGATGGGCGTCCCACAAGCCAGACCTTCGAGAACCACATTGGGCCAGCCCTCGCGGCTGGACGCGAGTACCTGAACATCCGCCGCTCGATACCAGAGTGGCAAGGCCTCAGGCGCTACCGGGCCTACAAACTGAATCAGATGTTCGACACCATGCCGCCGAGCGAGCTGCGCCAGTGGCACGACATCTCCGCCACCCACCAACACAAGGCGATGTGGCTCAGCCGACGAGCCGAACGCTCGAGCGAAAGCTTCGATCAGTAAATGCTGCCCTTTGCGTTCCACGAGATGCCCAACACACAGCACGACTTTCCCATCCCCCGGGAGACCGACCTGCTTCCGGGCCTCCTGCTGCGAGCCGGGGTGAAACCGCTCGAGGTCTACACCGTTGCGCAAGGTCGTCACGCGGCCTGCAGGTGCCCCCAGGTCGAGCGCCACTTCGCGGAGAGCGTCAGCGACGCAAATAACATGGTCGACACTCTTCAGCATCGTCTCTAGTTGCGGGCGCACTGAATCAATTTGCGGGATGAGATTGAGGTCAGTGCCGCGGCATGTGAGAACCATCGGCAGACGACGGCCAAGCGCCCGAGACAGTTCGTCACGCAACTGCCATGCAGCGACTCCATCGGGGTAAGCGTAGTGCACATCGAGCACATCGGGTTGAGTCCGCTTCACATGCTCTAACAAAGAGCGTTTGACCCCACGTGCCATCAGCGAAGCGCGCCATCCATCACCAAATCCAGGTGGGCTGAGAAATCGAGGATGTTCAACAGCGAGACCTTCAACCGTCTCTTCCGATGCGATGCGTCGGTAGCGAGTCCAGCGACGCGGACCGACGGGAGGCGCCAAGGGCACGGGAGCTACAATGGCTGCACTCCCACCGTGACGTGACAGATAGCGCTCCAGGCGTGTCTTCACGAACACACCATGGTGGGGTTCGATTCGATTCGGGAAAAGCGTACTGAAGACGAGCAGCTTCACGACGTCACCGTAGGAAACGCGTGACGCTGAAACGCATCAAGCACAACAACGAACCAGACTTCCGCAGTTCGATCGACTTTTCCGGACAGGTGCTCATTGACAGACCTTGAGGCCTGCTTGAAGTCCAATAAATCGAAGACAGGGCCCGAAGGGTCCGCCAGGATCTCCCCGAGAATGGGAGCAAGTGGCCCCGCCAGCCAATCGCCCACCGGCAAATGGAACCCTTGCTTCGGGCGATCGAGTACCGAGGAAGGAACCCGCCCACGGAGACTCTGTTTGAACAGGTACTTGCCCTCCCCCTCATGCAACTTGCTCTCCACAGGGAGTCCCGCGGCATACTCAACAAAGTCCGTGTCAAGCAACGGCACGCGCACCTCGAGGCTATGCGCCATCGACATGCGATCGACCTTGACGAGAATGTCGTCGGTAAGCCAGGTCGCGAAGTCCATCGCCTGGACGCGACTGAGAGGATCGGAAGTCTCAACACGTGCAGCGTGATGCTCGACACTTGCGCGCAATGGATCATCCGCCTGCATCTCCGGCCGAATGAGTGCTCGCGCACGCTTCTCAGGGATGCGCGAAAGACTTCGGAGGTATCCGTCGAGCCAATCGTCACCAAGGTTTTCGAGCAAGGTCCCGGCACGCAGTGAGCGCGGGACCCAGCGCCCACGAGGCCATGCCCGCCCCAGAGGGCCAAGTCCAAATCGTCTCAGTGAGGCCGGGAGTGACGACCGCACTCGCTCCTCAAGTACGTCGTACTTGGTGCGTCGGTAGCCCGCAAAGTTTTCATCTCCACCATCGCCCGACAGTGCAACGGTCACGTGACGCCGCGCGGCCTCACAGACCAACCAGGTCGGTGCCGCAGATGTATCCGCGAACGGCGACTCGAGATGCCAAGCCATCCGCGGCACAAGATCCACGATGTCAGACTCGGCCGTTTCTTCGTGAAGTCGCACACCTAATCCGCCAGCCACTTCACGGGCAAACGGCCGCTCGTCGAGCCCGCTGGATGTCACCCCGACGCTGACGGCGTCGATACGACCCTCCGACACTTCCGTCATGGCAGTAACCACAGCGGATGAATCGATGCCGCCCGAAAGAAACGCACCGAGAGGGACTTCGCTCATGAGGTGAGATGCGACCGAACGGGTCACTTGTTCCCAGCAAGCATCGGGATCACTCGGCTCGCTGCCGGGCTCGAAGATCAGTTCGTGGTGCCGGCCATGACGCAGGCGCCCATCGGAAAGAGTGAGGAATGCGCCACGCTCCAGACTGTGGATATCTTCGTAGATCGTCCCAGGCGACAACGTGAACCCCAGAGTCACAGACTCCAGGAGGCCTCGGCGAGAAAGTCGCGGTCGCGAAGGCAGCGCCGACAGAAGAGCCTTCATCTCGGATCCGAAAAAGAAGCCTTCGCTGTTCTGCATGTAGAACAACGGTTTGATACCAAGTGGGTCGCGCGCCAGATGAAGTTCACGCTTCACCCGATCAAGAAGTGCAAAGGCATACATACCGCGCAACTTCCGCAACATCCCAACGAGCCCCCAGGTCAGGAAGCCGTGTACGATCACTTCTCCATCGCTTGCCGAACGCGGCCGACAGCCGGCAGCTTCGAGTTCCTCGCGCAACTCTCGGTGGTTATAGATTTCACCGTTGAACACCAGGGCCACGCGCTCCTCTGAGTCGTAGAGCGGGTTGCGCCCACCAGCGAGGTCAATGATTGCCAGCCGGCGGTGCCCAAGGCCAAACGGGCCGTCCACAAAAACATCCTGCGCATCTGGTCCGCGATGCTCGAGCAAGGCGGTCATGTTCTCCAGCAAGGCGCGATCCAAGGCTGGCCCACCCGGAGCCGAAGCAAATCCTGCGATTCCGCACATATCAGCCGGCCTCCTGAAGAAGGAGGGATTCGTACAGGGTTACGTATGCAGACACCATGCGTTCGTGCGTGAACAGTTCAAGGTACCGAGCACGCCCTGCCTCCCCCATGGCTTGCTGCTGAACGGGATTCAGAAGGATTGCCTCCAAAGCATCGGCAAAGCCCGACTCATCCCGAGCATTCACAAGAGCCCCCGTCTCGCCGTCATGAATCACTTCAGGGTTCCCCCCAACGGCATAAGCGACAGAGGGCCGCCCCATGGCATGCGCCTCGACAAGACTCAAAGGCAGGCCTTCTCGGTGACTCGGCAAAACGAAAACATTCGAGCCAGAAAGCAGCCTGGGAACATCGTCGCGACTTCCAAGAAACGTCACGGCCTCTTTCATGCCCTCGGACTCGGCCTGAGCTTCCAGTTCCCCACGGAGTGGCCCATCCCCGGCAAGTATGAATCGAACATGGCCATCCATTCGAGCATGCAAATCGGAAAAGACCCGCAGAAACCCCGCATGGTTTTTGACCGAAGTGCAGCTACCGACAGCAAGCACCACGGGCTCATCGCCCCAGCCGAGCTCTGTGCGAGCCTCGGCACGGGTTCCTGAGAATGAAATGGCCGGGTCCGGAATTCCATTCATCAGGCACCCAGTTTGCGATTCAGAAAACCCTTCGAACTTCACGAGATCACGTCGAAGTTGTTCGGAGACAGCAACGGTCCTGGAAACGCGGCGACCTAGCCAGCGATGCAGAATTCGATGCCGCCACGGAGCAGGCATCTCGCGATCATGCTCTGTAAAGAGCGAGGGCAATCGATGGGCGCGCCAAGCGGCGCGCGCTCCGTGAAAAAGCGCCGTCACATTGTGACAGTGTACGAGTTCGATGCGGTCTTTAATGAATCGGCCTGCCAGCTCCCGCGCATAGGAAGCGTCAACTCCGTGCTTACGCGGGATAAAGTTGCAAACGACCTGAGCCTGCTCAAGAACAGACTTATTTGGCCCCTCGCCATCAAAGCTGTAGAAGACCGGCTCGTAATCACGTCGATCGAGTGCGAGAGCCAGACCACACGCCATCCCCTGCAAGCCGCCGACGGCTAAATCCGGCACGACCATTGCGACTCGCCGGGCGACCATGCCTAGTTCACCTTCACAAAGGGATTGCTGTCACGCACCCACACATCCTGCGCAAGACGCGAACGCTTTTT
>Ga0315339_1001218_pt1 | contig 24255 bp, 24 predicted proteins | sample ASW17metaG_FD_204514 | JGI IMG/M metagenome (GOLD analysis project Ga0315339, IMG submission 204514) | Ammonia-oxidizing marine archaeal communities from Pacific Ocean, United States - ASW #17 | ecosystem: Environmental > Aquatic > Marine > Oceanic | place: USA: California | collected 2016-12-05
GTTCTGCACGAGACCGAACATCTGGCGATTCAGCGACCATCCGATTCTTGAATCGCAAAGCGATCCCCAAGTCCAGGAAAATCCGCTAAAAATCACGAAGCCGGGAAACAACCTGGGCAGTTACCATAAAAAGGGCGGCTCCCGACTATCCCGTCAAGTTCGATCTCTTTCTTGACGGGGTTCATGGCACGCCGATTCGAATGTCCGACTGGCGGTTGGTACTCAACTGGATGCTCGAACTGCACAAAGGTCAGAGCCAAGGCGGCGCCCCGATTCCAATAGCTCAGCAGCCGTGATCATGCGTGTTTTGTACTCCTTGAGGCCGCGCGCCGACGTAGTGCTGATCGGTTGAGGAAAATTTCTCGATGTTGACAAAATTGCTGGTCGGGATTGTGTCCGCCTTAGTATTGGTTAGTTGCGTCACCCGCTTCTCCGAAGTTGCTCCGCGCGGTGGGTGGCGGGCGGAAGCCGAAATCGCCTGCATGGATCGCCGGGCGGAATTGTTGTTGTCGAGGGCGGGCGAGGCGCCAGCTGTTGAGCAAACCGATCCGCTTGCAATTGTCGAACTTCCCGCGATTGTCGAGGGCGAGTGCGGCATGGATCGCCCGCTCAAGGTTTCGGCGCTGGCAGGTGGTCGGACGGTGATCAGCCCGACGCCCACTCTTGGTTGTCCACTAACTGAGGCACTTGAGGCGTGGCTTGGCGAGTCGGTGCAGCCGGCGGCGATCGCCTGGATAGGTTCTCCGGTGGTCGAAATCGAACAGATTTCGGCCTATGCCTGTCGCAAGCGCAACAATTTCGGCTCGGGTTTTTCTGAGCATGCCTTCGGCAACGCGCTGGATATTGCGGGCTTCAAATTTGCCAATGGCCGTAAGATCACCTTTGCCAAGGACTGGAACTCCACGCCCAAAATCGAGAGCTTTTTCCGCGAGATTTTCGCGACCGCATGCCAGCGTTATACAACTGTGCTGGGGCCGGGTTTCAACATCCTGCACTTCAACCACATTCACATCGACCTTGCGATTGTCGCTCCAGACAACTCTCCAAAGATGTGCAAGCCTATGCCAGAGGTCACGCCACCCCAACGGACACCATTTGAGAGCGGATTGATCGCTGGTGCCGCGGGTCAGTCGAATACGGATCCGAGCTCAGCCTTGAGCACACTACCGGCCGCTGCCGCGCCGGTGGCAACCGATACCGCTATTCCGGGCGTCAACTAGGCGTCGGCGGGCTCGGGCGAAAAAATCCTATTTGCTACCGACCTCCAGCATCCAGTTAATCGCAAGGCGCCAATCGGTCATCCTGAGGGGCGTGCGGTGGACGCCGGTGTCGAATAGCGCAAATTTAATCGGATATTCCGGCGCGACGGATTTGATGTCCTTGAACAGGCGTTCCTGGCGCCGCCAGCTGACGCGCCGGTCGACGCTGCCGTGAGCCATGTAGATCGGAACCCATCGCGCCGGATTGCCAATGGCGGCGCTGTCGACGAAGCCCGGCCGGCCGACGGCGGCGACCATGATAAGGCCGTCGAGTTGAGCGCTGGCCTTTGGATCTTCGGCAAGGTCCCAGCACACTCGCGCGCCGATCGAAGCGCAGATGAGGAAGATCGGTGCTCCCGGAGAGTTTTCAGCGAAGGCATCGATCAGGGCGGCGATCTGACGTTTCGCCTTGCGCTTGAACACTGAATAGTCGGCCGAGAGATAGACGCCGCCATTGCGCACCATCAGGTTTTTAATGCGGTTTAGATTGCCGCCGGACCGCCAGTCGTTGGCTCCATCAAATCGGGTCGCTCCCAGGCCATGAAGAAAGATCGTGACAATATTGGCCTCGCCCTCAGTCCGGCCGACGCCAACATAGCGCACCTTTTGTCCGTCCCGGCGCAGGACGAGATCGGCTTGCAACGACAGGAGATCAAGCGACACATACTCCGGGCGGGTCTTCTCGTCGGGCCTGACGTCGCGCGCAATGACATCGCGTTGATAGTCGAAGGCAATTGTCGCGAAATCGCCGCCATAATCGCTGCCGACGATGGCCGGATAGCCGAAAAGATCGTTCTTGTACGGCTCAAGCTGAAGCGATTCAGCCAGTGCCGTCGGTATGGGGGATATACACAGCAGCGCCAAAGCTATGAAAAAAGACGTGCTCAACCTCATATGCAGCCGGTCCCCCGCGACTCACAAAGCCGTTACTACGCATTTACACAGTGTTCATGTTATAACGCTTGAGTGGAATCACAACTATGCGGTTATTTGCAGTCCTGGTTTTAATGGAGCTTGAATCTAATGAGAAAGCTGGGTTGGGTCGTTGCGCTTGTGGCGCTGGTTATCGCATTGCCAATGTCATCGGCTTTGGCGGCAAAGGTCGAGGCGAAAATATCGCTCTCGACCCAGAAGATGACGGTCTATGTCGACGGCAAAAAGAAGTACAAGTGGTCCATTTCGACCGCCAAGCCCGGCTTTCGTACGCCGGTTGGAACCTTCCGCCCGAAACGAATGAGGAAGGTCCACTTCTCAAACAAGTATAACAACGCGCCCATGCCGAACTCGATTTTCTTCCTTGGCGGCTACGCGATCCATGGGACCAATGCAGTGAGCAAGCTTGGCCGGCCGGTTTCGCATGGCTGCGTGCGGCTTGCCCCAGGTCATGCCCGAAAGCTTTTCAACCTGGTGAAATCCAACAAGTCCAAGTCGCGGATCATCGTCAGACGTTGAACTTGAACAGCATAACGTCGCCATCGGCGACGACATACTCTTTGCCTTCGTCGCGTGCCTTGCCGGCTTCTTTGGCGGCGAGTTCGCCGCCGAGCCGGATGTAATCGTCATAGGCGATGGTCTGAGCGCGGATAAAGCCCTTTTCGAAATCGGTGTGAATGGTGCCGGCCGCCTGGGGCGCATTGGTGCCCGTGGTGATCGTCCAGGCGCGGGCTTCCTTCGGACCAGCGGTAAAAAAGGTGATGAGACCAAGCAGATCGTAGCCGGCCCGGATTAGACGGTCGAGGCCAGGTTCCTTGAGGCCAACGGTTTCAAGAAACGCGTGCTGGTCGTCCTTGGGTAATTGGGCGATCTCGGATTCAATCGCCGCCGAAATCACGACCGCGCCGGCACCCTCGGCGCTGGCCATCTCCTCGACGCGGGCGGTGTGTTGATTGCCGCCTGAAGCCGACGCTTCATCGACATTGGCGACATAAAGGACCGGCTTGGCGGTCAGTAGATTGAGTGCGTCGAATGCGCTCTGTTCGCCTGCGGCAATAGATAGAAGCCGTGCCGGCTTGCCTTCGGCGAGGAGCGCCAGCGCCCCGTCCATCAATGCCATTTCGGCTTTGGCTTCCTTGTCGCCCGACGCGGCGCGTTTTCTCAGCGGCTCGACACGGCGCTCAAGACTGACAAGATCGGCAAGCATCAATTCGGTGGAGACGATCTCGGCGTCGGCGAGCGGATCGACGCGGCCTTCGATATGGGTGACGTCGCCATCCTCGAAGCAACGCAGCACATGGATGATCGCGTCGGCCTCGCGGATATTGGCAAGAAACTGATTGCCGAGACCCTCGCCCTTGGAGGCGCCTCGGACCAGACCGGCGATGTCGACGAAGCCGATCCTGGTCGGGACGAGCGAAGCTGGTTTGGCAATCTCGGCGATCGCGTCGAGGCGTGGGTCGGGAACCGCTACTTCGCCGGTATTCGGCTCAATCGTGCAGAACGGATAATTAGCCGCCTGCGCGGCAGCGGTCCGTGTCAGCGCGTTGAAGAGGGTCGATTTGCCGACATTCGGCAAGCCGACAATTCCGCATTTAAAGCCCATGGAAAAAAGAACCTGCTGCTCGCGAGCACCGATGAGTGGAACTGGCCGCGAGCCTTCTGGCTGTCCGCGACGCCTGCGTCAAGCTGTTGCACAGCGTCAGCATCGCCGATGATGCCAAACGTCGCATGGAGATTTCATTGAGTTCGGCATTGCCGGCAAACGCTTTAGCCGCCGAATAGCTTTCTAAGGCCGCGGGCAAGCGCACCTTCCTTGCTATTTTCGTGCGCAGCGGGGGAGGATCGGGGCTGCGTGGAGTTCTCTGATATCGATTCCGCTTTTTCCTGCAATGCCTTGGCTGGTTTGACTTTTTTACTGTCGGCGGCCTGCGGCGTCAGCGCTTGGTGCAGGCGATTGGCGAAAGTTGAATCCTGGCCTTGCGCGAGCAGGGGGGCTTTGTCGGCGATTGCTTCAAGAAGCGGCTCTAGCCAATCGTTATCAACTTTGGCGAAGTCATGAAGAACATAGCCGGCCACGCGCTCCCTTGCGCCAGGATGACCGACACCGATCCGCAAGCGGCGGAAGCCATCGCCAATCGCATCTCTGACAGACTTCAGCCCATTATGCCCGGCCACCCCGCCACCGGATTTCATGCGGATCTTGCCGGGTGGCAAATCGACCTCGTCGTGAATGACGAGAATTTGGCTGGCCTCAATTTTGAAAAACTTGGCCGCCTCGCCGACCGATTGGCCGGATCGGTTCATGTAGGTTTGCGGCTTGATCAGTAAGCATTTTTCGCCGGCGAGATTGCCCTCCGCGACCTCGCCCTGAAAGCGCCGCCGCCACGGTCCGAAACCGTGACGGCGATGGATCGCCTCGACCGCCATGAAGCCAACATTGTGGCGATGGCGGGTGTGTTTCTCGCCGTGATTGCCCAGTCCAATGATGAGGAGCATGTGGCGGTTCCACGGTATCGGCAGCCGCGACTACTCCTGCTTGGCTTCCGGCTTCTCCTCGCCCTCGGCAGCGGGTGCATCGGGGGCCGCGGCGCCTTCGGCGCCCTCTGGCGTCTCTTCGGCTGCAAGCTTCGCCGCTTCGGCGGCTGCTTTCAGCTCTTCCTTAATACCAGCCGGCGCGGCGATAGTGGCGATCGTGAAGTCTCGGGCGATCGTCGGAGTGACGCCTTCGGGCAGCGACACGGCGGAGATGTGCAACGAGTCGTTCATATCAAGGCCGGCTAGGTCGCAAACGATCTTTTCGGGGATCGCGTCGGCCGGACAGGTGACGGCAACGGTGTGGCGCACGACATTGAGCGCGCCGCCCCGTTTGATGCCCGGCGATTCAAGATCGTTGATAAATTGCACCGGAACGTCGAGCGTCAACCGCGCACCGGCGACAACGCGCATGAAATCGACATGGCGGGGCTTGTCGCTGACCGGATCGAGTTGAAAATCGCGCGGGATAACCCGCAACTTCTCGCCGCCGACATCTATTGTCGCCAGCGTCGTGAAGAAGCCGCCGCCGTGAATCCTTTGAGTGATTTCCCGATTGGGAAGCGAAATGGCAAGTGAGGGTTGCTTGCCGCCGTAAATTACGGCTGGAACCTGACCATCGCGACGCGTCGCCCGGGCGGCCCCCTTGCCCACCTTCTCGCGAACCGCCGCGGTGAGCTCGTATGTAGCGCCCATCGGACAACTCCTTATCAATGAAAAGGCCCGCCAATTGGCGGACTCTCGCGCCGCGTTGCCTCCAGGGGTGTCGGCGCGGCTCGACGGGCTTATAGGCGAGGCGCCCGCGGCGTGCAAGGCGGGGCATTTGCCGGTGCCGTAAGAAACAATAAAACTGGCGGATTCTGAGAGGAATTGGGCTCTAGTCGAACAGGCTGGAGACTGATTTCTCGTTGGCTGTGCGCGCGATAGCTTCGCCGAGTAGGGTGGCGATTGGTGTGACGCGGATATTGGGTGCCGCCTTCACCGCTGCCGTCGCCTCAATTGAATCGGTAATCACCAGCTCCGTCAGCTTCGAAGCGGTAATGCGAGCAACCGCGCCGCCAGAAAGCACGCCATGGGTAATATAGGCGAGCACCGAGGCGGCGCCTTTCTCCAGCAATGATTCGGCGGCGTTGCACAGTGTGCCGCCAGAATCGACGATGTCGTCGAAAAGGATGCAACGATGGCCTGTGACGTCACCGATAATATTCATGACTTCCGCTTCGCCGGGGCGCTCCCGGCGCTTATCGACGATAGCCAGCGGCGCATCGATGCGCTTGGCCAGCGCGCGGGCGCGCACGACGCCGCCGACGTCGGGCGAGACGACCATGCAGTTAGCCAGATCGTGATGCTCTTTGATGTCGCGGGTCATCACCGGCACCGAGAAGAGATTGTCGGTGGGTATGTCGAAGAAACCCTGAATCTGACCGGCATGGAGATCGAGGGTCAGCACTCTGTCGGCGCCAGCATTGGTGATCAGATTGGCAACCAGTTTGGCTGAAATCGGCGTCCTTGGACCGGGCTTGCGATCCTGGCGGGCATAACCGAAATAGGGCAACACTGCCGTGATCCGACGCGCCGAGGATCGTCGTAGCGCATCGATAATGATCAACAGCTCCATGAGATGGTCGTTGGCCGGATAGCTCGTCGACTGAATGACGAAGACATCCTCGCCACGCACATTCTCCATGACCTCTACGAAAATTTCCTGGTCGGCGAAGCGGTGCACCGTGCAGCGCGCAAGCGGAATTTCAAGATAGGTGGAGATTTCCTCGGCCAGGGCGCGATTGGAATTTCCGGCTACCAGTTTCATGAAGCTCGCGTCTCGGTATTGTTCGTCCGGCAATCGGGTGACGCCGGGTGTATTTTCCAGCTGCGCTCGACGCGGCGGGTTTTAGCAATGCACGCGCGCCGATGCAAACCCGGCCAGCGGCAAGGGCTCTAGTTTATCCACACTGCCAGATCGTCGATCGTGCTCTGCGCGGCGTGGCCAAGCGCCTCATCGCTGATTTTTGACCACGGATCGAACGAGCCGCCGCCGGTGGCCTCCCGGCCGGTAATTCGATGAAGCCGCTTGCCGCTCGTATCCGCGATATCCCATACAAAAACCAAAGAGCCGCCGGCCAAGTCGGTGATCGCCGAGAGGTAGCCTTTGACCAAATATGTCGCCGAGGGATCGCCTTCCGGCACGAGATTGATCTTGCGCCCGACGGCCTCCCTTTCGAGCGCCCTGGATAGCGCCATTCGTTTGACCGTCGGCGCCCCATTGATTTCAACGATGGAAAATTTGGCTTCGTCGCCTTTGATGGGAGCCGATTTCACTTGGAACATCGATCTCACGGGAACGCGGGGCGGCCCGTCATCAAATCTCGGAACACGAACTGAACTGCAGGCGCCGGCGCTCAGCACTATGCCGAGAAGGGTCACGAAATGGCGGCGGCTGACGCCGGTCTGGGTCATTATCAAATTTTCCAAATACCCTGTGGCGAGAAAGGTCTAACTCTATTCACGGCCAGGGTCCAGAATCCGTGCTGCTGGTGGCTTGCGCGTCCAAGACTATTCCACCAGCGCGATCGCCGATAACAACCGGCCGTAATCGGGCTCCCCGCGATGCGTGGCGCGGCGATAGGAGAAAAAGCGTTCCTCGTCGGCATAGGTGCAAAGCCTGAGCGACACGGCGCTAATTCCGGCTTTCGTCAACCGCGAGAGGATGAAGGCGGGCAGGTCGAAGAGAGAATGCCCGGTCCGTGGCGATGGCGCGAAGAAACCGCCACTCGCCGGATCCGCCGCGACAAATTTTGCCTGAAGGTCGGCGCCGACCTCGTAATTTTCCTGGGAAATCATCGGGCCGAGTACGGCGACGATTCTTTGGCGCCTTGCGCCGAGGTTTTCCATTGCCGCGACTGTCGATTCTATAATGCCGGCGAGCGCCCCTTGCCAACCCGAATGTGAGGCGGCGATAACTCCGGCCTCGGCGTCGGCGAATAGTGTCGGGCCGCAATCGGCCGTGCCTATGCCAAGCGCTATGCCGGGAGTGTCGGTGACGAGCGCATCGGCCTTCGGGCCTTGCCCCGTTTCCCAAGTTGTGGTGACGGCGACCGCTTCGCTCCCGTGAACCTGATAGGGCGTTGCCAACCGATCGGCCGCGAGGCCGAGCGAGGCGCTGACCCGCGCCCGGTTCTCGATTATTAGCTCGCGCCGGTCGTGCGATCCGACGCCGCAATTGAGACTTCGATAGATGCCGCTCGACACGCCGCCCTGGCGCGTGAAAAAACCGTGGCGGATGCCCGGTAATGCCGTGAGTGAGGGATGGGTGATCTTGTCGATCATCAGCGTTGGCAGGGCTGCTTGTGCATCAGGCGTCCTGGTCAAATGCCGGAAGCAACAGATCCGGTGCACCAACGGCAAGAACTTTGAAAAGCTCGCCCATGGCTTTTGACCCGCTTAAACGCTCGGCCGCCGCCTCCAGGGCTTCACGCGCTACCGTGTCTTTTCCCTCGGCGAGCGTTTTAACGCGGGCGCCAAGGCCAAGACGATTGAGAAACTCGCCCTGGGTCAACAGTGGGCGCGGTCGAGCGCCGGCCGCCGTCGCGGTCTTTGCCAGACCCGAAAAATCGACATGGGCGGTCAAATCGACTTCGCCGGGCGCCGCCAGCGGATCGATAAACTTGTGCTGGCGCACCGCCTGGAGCGTATCGCCATGACCGGGATGCTCGGCGCCGTAGTCGATTGTCAGAAGGGCGCCGCCTGTGGCGGAGATCCGGGCGCAGATTGTATTCATTAATGCGATCGCCAAAGGCGACGTCTCGACGATCGCTCCGTCGGGTAGCGGCACGGTGGGCGGGCGCTGATCGACCGGCTTCAGGACGAAGGAAAGATTACCTTCGCCGTCGATGTCGATCATGCGTTCCGCCCAGTCATCACCGCTCCATCGAAACTGGCGTATCGGCAGGGCGTCAAAGAATTCGTTGGCGATCGTGATTATCGGGCCGGGTGGCAGGGCCTCGATGCGCGTGTGCCAATTAATCGCGGTGTCGGCTTTGGCGAGGGTATTCTCCTGGATTTCACGTAGCCGCGGACTTGTCTCGATGAGATGAACGCGCGCCGCGGCCGTGAATTCGGGCATGATCCGTACGACGCGCAGAAGATCGTTCATCAGTGTGCCGCGGCCGGGACCAAGCTCGGCAAGGACGAATTCGCGCGGGGCACCCATCGCTTGCCAGACGACAATCGTCCAGATGCCGATGAGTTCGCCGAACATCTGGCTGACTTCCGGCGCGGTTACGAAATCGCCCTGTTGGCCGAAGGGCTCGCGGCGCATGTAATAGCCATAATGCGGATCGGAAAGGCACGCCTCCATGTACTCGGCGGCGGTCATCGGACCATAGGCGCGAATGCGCGAGATGAGCTTTTCGCCGAGCGGGGTCACGCGTTTTGACCCGTAGGTATGGGCTGTCGCGACGCTCTGACCATCAGAAAGATACCGAACAAGATCATCGGAATGGAAAGTGCCATGCCCATGGTCAGGCCGCCAGCGAGAAATCCAATCTGGATATCCGGCTCGCGGAAGAATTCGACCAGCACCCGCGCACTGCCATAGCCGACGCAGAAAATGCCGGAGACAAAGGAAGGAAATGGCAGGCGGTGGAAGGTATGGGTGAAGAGGCGCAAGACAAGAAAGAAGACAATCCCCTCAAGTGCCGCCTCATAGAGCTGACTCGGATGACGCGGTAGTTGGTGAATGTCGAGCGGAAACACCATCGCCCATGGGACGTCTGTCGCCCGGCCGAACAACTCGCCATTGATGAAGTTGGCCAGGCGTCCGAAAAACAGGCCGAATGGCACCGCCGCGGCGACGACGTCGATCAACGACCAGACCGGAATGCGGCGCGAGCGGGCGAAAAGGACCATCGCCAGTATCGTTCCGAGGAAGCCGCCATGGAACGACATGCCGCCATTCCATACGGCGAATATTTCCAGCGGGTTCTGGAAGAAGCGGGCCAGGTCGTAAAATAGAACGTAGCCGGTCCGACCGCCGAGAATAATCCCAAGTGTCGCCCAGACGATGAGATCGTCGATGTCGATGGGCTTGAGCGGCGCGGCGGCCGGTGTCCACAGGCGCTGGTTGGCGACCAGCCGCTTAGCGTACCACCAGCCGACAAGGATGCCGGCGATATAAGATAGCGCGTACCAGCGGATGGCGAAGGGCCCATAGGCGACTATGATTGGGTCGATCGCCGGGAAGGGCAGGACGAAAAGCGTCATCGGCATCTCATATTTTGTCTGACGCGAACCGTGCGCCGTGGCGCTCCGGTGGTCAAGGATGCGGTGCCCGTCTTGCGGCGGCCGACCGCTCTACCCATATTAGGGTCGTGAACGCTCCGGCCAATGGAGGCCTGCATGACTCAGACATCAAATCGCGTTTTTGACGAATTCGCCCGCCTGATGACCGATGCCGCCGGTGTTGCCCAAGGTGTGCGGCGCGAGGCCGGAACGGCCTTGCGCAGTCAGATGGAGCGCTTTGTTGCGGATATGGATCTGGTTAAGCGCGAGGATTTCGACGTCGTCCGCGAGATGGCGTCAAAAGCCAGAGCGGAGAACGAGAAACTGGCCTCCCGGGTGGCTGAGCTTGAAGCAAAACTCGGGATTGTAGCCAAGTCGCCTTCGGCCAAACGTAAAGCTACTTCACGGGCGAAGCCGGCTCCGAAAAAGACGGCGGGAGCGTAATACCGGCTGCTTCAGCGATCTACCGTCCACAAATTCTTTGGCGGTCACCTGATTCGTCCACAATCTATTGTAGGCGGCACAGGCCGAACGGCTATATACTGATTCTCAATGAAGATTCGTTCACCTACCACTAGTCGGCCAATGATCGAGGGCATCCATCCTTCATGACTCTAATCGATTTTGAGCAGGAACGTCATTTGCATCCTGTCGATGTGATTGAACAGATCGCGGCATTGAACGACTGGAGCTTCGAACGGTCCGTCGACGACGAGATCACCATTTCGATCTGCGGCGGATGGTCCGACTACAACGTCTCCTTCTCGTGGATGGAAGAGCGCGAAGCCCTGCATCTGGCGTGCGCGTTCGATCTCAAAATAGCCGAGGCGCGCAAATTAGAGGTGATGCGGCTTCTGTCTGCCGTCAACGAGCAGCTGTGGATCGGTCACTTTGATCTGTGGAGCGAGGAGGGTGTTGTCATGTTCCGGCAAGCGCTCCTCCTGTCCGGTGGCGCCGAGCCCAACGCCCAGCAGGTCGAACGACTCCTGGCCACGGCCATCGAAGCATGCGAGCGGTATTTCCAGGCCTTCCAGTTTGTCGTTTGGGCTGGCCGCAGCGCGACGGAAGCGATCGGTAGCGTGCTTTTTGAGACGGCCGGCGAGGCATAATCGGCCGCTGTCTGGGAACCACTGCCGCTCACCGCCTTGATTGAGTTTGATCATCACGCGGCATCACAGCGCCCCGCCGAGGCACCGTCTTCAACCCGATTGCAGTTGGTGACAAAATACTCGCCGCCTATGATTTGAACGTTTGCGCTATAGGCCCATTGAAAACCGATTGGCGGTGGCGCTTTGACTTTTCTTGTGGGACAGGTGGCGTCTCAGCAATCCTGGCGCCGGGAACCCCGATGACCCTTTCTTCCGCATTTTCTCCGTCAAATCCCCTGGCCCTTGTTGGTGTTGGCAAGATGGGGAGCGCGCTGCTTGGCGGATGGCTCGAAGGCGGGCTTGATCCAAAGGCGGTCGTGGTCGTCGATCCCTCGCCTCCGCAAGAGGCTCTCGACTTTCTCGGGCGCGCCGGTATTTCGGTCGATCCCAGCCCGCAGGCCGGAACTCATGCGGCGACGATCGTCGTTGCCGTCAAGCCGCAAGTGATCGCGGCGGTTCTGCCAACGCTTGGGCCCCTGGTCGGCGCCGATACGATCGCGGTTTCGATTGCAGCGGGAACCACAATCGCCAATCTTGAGGCCGGGCTCGGGCAGATCGCGATTGTCCGCGCCATGCCCAATACGCCGGCGCAAATTGGCCGCGGAATTACCGGAGCGCTTGCCAATCAGCGGGTCGGTATTGCCGGCAAGGCGCTGGTTACCTCACTTCTGGAAGCGGTCGGTGAAGTCGTCTGGGTTGACGATGAGGCGCTGATCGATGTGGTGACGGCGGTATCGGGCTCGGGGCCGGCCTACGTTTTTCTGCTGGCCGAATGTCTCGCAGAAGCCGCGCTGAAGGCGGGCCTTGATGCGCAGACCGCCAGGCGGTTGGCCAGTGCCACGGTGTCGGGCGCCGGCGAACTTCTCGCCCAATCGGTCCTGCCGCCTGACCAGCTGCGCAAGAACGTCACCTCGCCTGGCGGCACGACGGCGGCGGCGCTCGAAATCCTGATGGGCGAGGGCGGGTTTGCACCGCTCCTCGAGCAGGCCGTCGATGCGGCGAAGAAGCGCTCGGAAGAGCTTTCCGGCTGAATAACCGTTTTGTCTCGTCGTCGCCGCGATCCAGGTCTAATATCGAGCAAATTGGAAGCGGAGACGAGGCTCATGGCCAAAAAAGCAGGCGCCAAGCGATCGACAAGGTCAAAAACCGCGCGCGCCGCCGCTATCCCAACCAGAGATCAGATCATCGACGCGCTGATGGCGCTTCTCGCGGCGCGCGATTTTTCTGAGATTAGCCTTGCCGACGTTGCTGAAGAGGCTGGGGTCTCCCTCGATATCTTACGCGAGACCTATGACGGCAAACTGCCAATCATTGCCGATTTTTCGCGGCGCATCGATCGGACTGTCCTTGACGGCGGCGCAGCCGAAGGGGAGGGCGCGCGCGACCGTCTCTTCGAAATTATGATGCGCCGCTTCGACGCGCTTGGCCCGTATAAGGACGCCGTCGGGCACATAGCGCAGGCGCTAAGAAGCGACCCTTGTCTTGCTGCGTTCGCGCACCGCAATGCGACCCGCTCAGCGAAAGCGATGCTTGCCGGTGCCGATGCCGAAAGCTCCGGCCTGTTTGGAGCTATTGCGGGCCAGGGCCTAATTCTAGTCCATGCCGATGCCCTACGCGTCTGGCTCAATGATGACGATCCGGGATTGGCGAAGACCATGGCGGCTCTCGATCGTGGCCTCGGCCGTGGCGCCCGCGCGATGAAAATCGCCGACAGCGTTTGCGCGAATCTGCGGTCGTTCGTCTGTCAGCCGCGGGCAAAAAGTGATGGAGCGGCGGCGGACGCATGAAGAGCGAATTGATTGACTTATCCTGTGGTGGTAGCGCACGATTTTGCATAACGGACTAAACGATGAGCGAGCAGACGCCGGGGCGTATCGGCCTTGACGATTTCCTGAAAACAGACATTCGCGTCGGCACTATCGTCGAGGCATTGCCGTTTCCCGAGGCACGAAAACCGGCCTATCGCCTGAAGATCGATTTCGGCCCGTCAATCGGCGTCAAGAAATCCTCCGTGCAGATCACCAGGAACTACACGCTCGAGGAACTTGTCGGCCGGCAAGTGGCGGCTGTGGTCAACTTCCCACCGCGCCAGATCGGTCCATTGATGTCGGAAGTGTTGACACTGGGATTTCCCGACGAGGCCGGTGAAGTCGTGCTCATCGGTCCAGATCACGACGTGCCGAATGGCGGTCGAATGTATTGATTGGCCAATATTGCGGCGCCAATTGCCGCCTCTTTTGATTGGCAGGGGCCAAATCGGTGGCCAACGACAATTCCGCCAGAGCCTCGGCGAGCCTTGGGCTGGGCATTGCCATGGTTGAACTGCTACGCGGGAATGCTCGTCGTTACGCGCAATCCGCCGAGTGGACTTTTTGACAGGGCGATGTCGCCGCCGTGGCTTCTGGCGATGTCGCGCGCGATCGAAAGGCCGAGCCCGGTGCCGCTGTCGTCGATGTTGCGGGCATCGTCGAGCCGATAGAAGGGACGGAATATCGCCTCCTGCTCTTCGAGCGGCACGCCCGGCCCATCGTCGTCGACCGTGATCGTCAAATATCCATCTAGATGGGCGCCCTCGATCGCAACGTTGTCGCTATGGCGGCAGGCATTGCCGACAAGGTTGGCGATGCAGCGTTTGAAGCTTCGCCGGCGTATCATGACCATCGGCTCGCCGGCGAACTTCGTCATGATCTTGTGACCGGAAACCTGGAATTCCTTGCCGATCTCGCGAAGAAGAACGTCAATGTCGGTCGTCAGCGTATCCTCGCCGCTGTCGCCGCGAGCGAAGGCGAGGTAGCCTTCGAGCATTCGGTTCATGTCCTCGACGTCGCGGGTCATCGCCTCGACGTCGGCCGTTTCCTCAATCAGCGCGAGTTCCAAACGGAAGCGGGTCAGAATCGTTCTCAGATCGTGGCTGACACCGGCGAGCATGGTGGTGCGTTGCTCGATCTGACGTTCGATGCGTCCGCGCATTTCGTGGAAGGCGACCGTTGCCTGGCGCACCTCACGGGCGCCGCGCGGCCGCAATTCTTCGACTTCACGCCCCTTGCCAAAACTCTCCGCGGCGTTGGCCAATCGAAGGATTGGACGGATCTGATTGCGCAGGAACAGAATCGAGATGGTGAGGAGCACGACGCTGGTCGCGACCATCCAGCCAATGAATATAAGCGAATTGGAAGGGATCGTCTGACTGCGGCGGGCAAAGGTACGAAGTACCTTATCGTCAAGCTGGATACGGATCTCAAGCAGGTTGAAGCGGCCGACGGTATCGATCCAAAAGGGCCTGCTGATCTGCTTGGTGATCTCGCGCGATAATACGAGATCGAGCTGGGAGAAATACGGCTTGACGGCCGGCGGTGGCAATGGGTCCGGCGGCAAGATATCGATATTGAGACCAAGCCGCTCATTGGCGATGCGAACGATTTCGGTATGGTCGGTATCTGGCGGGTAGGTCTCGATGATATCGACGATTGCGGCGATGTCGGCGACGACGGCCTCCGACAAACGCGCGGTCACCGTCTGATAGTGACGCTCCATAAACAAGAATGCGACGAAGGCCTGAAGAAGAACCACCGGCATGAGGATGATCATCAGCGAGCGAGCATACAGGCCTTTGGGCATGGTATTGCCCAGCGCCCGGGCAAAACGGCCATAGGCACCACGAATGCCACGGCGCACCGGTTCATCCATTTCAGCGGCAGGCGGGGTGGCGTCTTGTTCGCTGGTTGTCGCCATGCGCGATTACTGTGTAATCGCCAGTCGGTAACCGATACCGCGGACGGTTTGCAAGAAGAGCGGATTGGCCGGGTCGGCTTCGAGCTTGCGCCGGAGGCGGTTGATCTGGACGTCTACGGTGCGCTCGCCGCCGGCGGCATCGCCGGCCATCAGCGCCGCACGCGGCACGGTATCGCCCGGTGCGGCCGCGAATATGCCCATGATCTGGCGCTCGCGGTCGGTTAGATGCACGGTTTCGACGCCGCGCTTCAATTCGTTTCGCCTGCGATGAAAGATGAACGGGCCGAAACATATCTGTTCAATCAGCGGTGTTGTGGGGGCCGCTCCACGCTTGAGAATGTTGTTGATCCGCAGCAGCAATTCACGCGGCTCGAAGGGTTTGGATAGATAGTCGTCGGCGCCGCTCTCAAGGCCCTCAATGCGGCTTTCGGTCTCGTCGCGAGCCGTCAACATCAGGATTGGCACGTCCATCGTCCGGCGCAGACTTTGGGTCAATTCCATGCCGTTCTCGCCGGGCATCATCACGTCGACGATGAGAAGATCAAAGGCGAGGCCGTCAAGGCGTTGGCGCGCATCGGCGGCGTCGGAAGCGCTGGTGACACGAAATCCATGATCGCCGAGATAGCGGACAAGGAGCGTGCGGATACGCTGGTCGTCGTCGACGACCAAGAGATGCGGTGCGTCGTCATTCACTTGGGCATCAAGAACCGGTTCGGCGATCATCGCTTTGACCCGTATAGTCAGCGCCCGATCAGGCGGGCGACTTTGTCGCGTTCGGAGACGTCGACAATAAGGCGTAGAAATTTCTCCGCCCCGATACGTTCGGCCGGCGTCAGCGCGGCGAGTGCGGCGCCGATCCTTAGCACCTGCGGGTCGAGGAGGCGAAGCGAAAGGGCGCGCCCCGCCTCGGTTGGATACAAAAGTCGCTGACGGCGGTCTTGCGATCCCGGCAACTGCTCGATGAAGCCATTGTCGACGAGTTGTTTTAGGACACGCCCGAGGCTTTGCTTGGTGATTTTGAGGGTGTCGAGGAGATCGGCGACGCGAATTCCTGGCTGGCGATTGACGAAATGGATGACCCGGTGGTGCGCCCGGCCGAAACCATAGGTTAGAAGTGCGGCGTCCGGGTCGGATATGAAATCGCGATAGGCGAAGAAGAGGAGCTCTATAAACGAGATCTCCGGCTGCTCGTCGGCGGTGAGCGGTCGGTCGATGGGTTCGTGCGGGGCGCCGGCCGCGCGTTCAGGCGAGGCGTCGTTCTGCTTGAAATTTATGTCAGTCATGTTGACATATTTTGGTTCAATTGTTACTTGAATAGCCGCAGAAACGAATTGATCTAATGCTTGATTGTCCCGGCCGTTACCGCAGCGCGGCGTCCAGGCGGCACCATAGCGAGACTTACGACACGACGCAAAAGGCGTGCCCCTGAAAGCTAATTGCGCTATGGACACGGCGTAATTGTTTTGGTGCGCCAATCGGTCCATTCAGGAGGAGCAAATATGGCGGCTCTACCCTTTGACAAACGCGAGGGCGTCATTTGGTACAATGGCGAGTACGTTCCCTGGGCCGACGCCAATCTGCATGTACTTTCTCACGGTTTACATTATGCGAGCGCCGTGTTCGAGGGCGAGCGGGCTTATGGTGGCTCGATATTCAAGCTCGACGAACACACAAGGCGCCTGCATGACTCGGCCTCGGCATTAGGTTTCGAGATCCCCTATACAGTCGAAGCCATCAACCAGGCTAGCCGGGAATTGCTTGTTCGCCAGAACCTCGTCGACGCTTATGTCCGTCCGATCGCCTGGCGCGGCAGCGAGATGATGGGCGTCTCGGCCCAGCAGACTCGCATCAATCTGGTGATCGCGGTTTGGGAATGGCCGTCTTATTTCGACCCGGAAGAGCGGCTCAAAGGCATCAGGCTCGATATTGCAAAGTATCGCCGGCCCGACCCGATGACGATTCCGTGCAAATCGAAAGCGGCCGGTCTTTACATGATCTGCACGATCTCAAAGCACGATGCCGAGGCGAAGGGATATGCCGACGCGCTGATGCTCGACTGGCGCGGTCGCGTCGCCGAGGCAACCGGTGCAAACGTCTTCTTCGTCAAGGACGGCGTTATACATACGCCGACGCCGGATTGTTTTCTCGACGGCATCACGCGACGCACGGTTATCGATCTTGCCAAGAAGCGTGGATATCAGGTGATCGAACGGACGATCATGCCCGACGATATGACGGATTTTGAACAGTGTTTCTTGACCGGCACTGCCGCGGAAGTGACGCCAGTCTCGGAGATTGGCCCCTATAACTTTACCGTCGGCACGATTACGCAGAATTTGATGGAAGATTATTCGAACGCGGTTCAGCCCACGGCACAGGCGATGGCGGCGAGCGGATAGTTTCAACGCGAAGGCAATATTGTCCGGCGGAGCCGCCGACAAAAAATAAAAGCCGCCGGTCGCCCGGCGGCTTATTTTTTCCCAGCGTGTTTCATTTATCCGGCCAATGCCTCCGCGGCCGGCGGTAAATGTTCAGCTCGCGGCCTCAAGATCAATCGCCTTCGGCCCCTTGCCGCGTTTGTCCGGTTCAGTTTCGAAGGACACACGCATTCCGTCGGTAAGTCCCTGGATACCGGATTGTTCGACAGCGGTGACGTGAACAAACACATCCTTGTCGCCATCGTCCGGCGTGATGAAGCCGTAGCCCTTTGAAGAGTTAAAGAACTTTACGGTGCCGTTCTGACGCATCGCATTGCCTTTTCATTTCGTTTCATGATCCCACCACCCTCATTGCCGGTGGGTGGGGCAAGTAAACTCTTCAGATGTCGGTGAAAGGACTTTTCGCGATTTCGGCAGTCACTTGTCGGTCGTCAATGCGCGCCGTCTGCTGCTTGGCGCTGCATCAAGGCCGCGCCCTCGCGTTCTCGTCCTGCTCCTGTCGGCTCCGTTTCGTCTACTTGTCGTTCGAATTTATGAGGCAAATGCTCGAAAAATGCAATGGCGACAAGACTCGTTCAGTTAAATCTAGATTTCACAACGCGGCATCATGCCGCGCTCGGTTGTCCTCTCATTCACCCTTCTGGCCGCCTTCGCGATCAATTGGGTGCAAGGCGTATCGTAAGGCTGTGCGGAGACGGATAGGCATTCCGTGCCACGGGTCCGACCGCCACTATAGAATATGCGCCGCGGGCGACATGTCTCCAATAATCAGCCTATGTCACGTAGCAAGGTCGGCGCCGACCTATTTGGTTGCGGCCGGATCGCCTTCGCTACCGTCCAACCCGTGAGGTTGCTACCGGCGAAGCCGGCCGGCACCGACAGTCAAAAAAGGCAATGGAAGTTTTGAATACGAAGACACGCGAGGGTAAACAAAAGCCTATGAGCACGTGCCGGTCGCGGAGATGCGCGGGCTGATAATCGCCCGGTCATCCGATCGGAAATTCGGAGCGTTAACTCAAACCCTATCGCGCCGGCTCGATACGCACTCGATCTTGCCTATTTTTCCCGACCATTATTGGTCGTCCCAAGTGAAATCCATCAGTTCGATGAAGCCTCGGCAAGTTCGCGAAGCCCCGACTCGATCGTCGTAAGAATGGACTGGCGAGGAGTCGATGAAATGGATCAAGGGCAGAATCAAAGGACCGGTTTTACGTCGCAGCGCCAACAGGATTCGACGCCTAAACATTCCGCATACAACAAAAAAAATAGTGTGCCGCAGCTAGTATCAAGCCGCGAAAAACGTCTTGCTCAACGAATCACTTCGCTTGAAAATTCTCTTAAGCGTCCGATAAAAGATAATTTTTTTGCAAGACGACAAATATATTTGTCGATGTGCCAACCGTCTTTTTCTTCGCCGCGAGTGCGAAAGTCATCGCTTCACCGGTCTTCCTTGCAGCGATTTCGATTGCTGTAAATGCGCCGATGCCGCCATCAGTTCAGCGTATGAACCAAACCATGCGACGCAACGAAAGTTACATTTCTCAGCCGGCGTTCCAACACGCGATCAACGATATGTTCTTTCGTACCATTCGCTGATACCGCGGGCCTCGCCGGGAGCAATTATATGCCCGCGAACCGTGGAAATCCTCTCTCGTAGAATCGACATTATTTGATAAGATATTGGAATCATTCATATTATTTAGTCGACCGAAACTCTCTCCGCGTTCATGGTCGACCTTCGGTGGTGGATCATGGGGGCGATGTAGATCGTCGTCAGTTTGCAAACCTCAATATGGCTGACAACACCGATGCAGTTCGAAAAACAATTGCGCCGATCGCAACACCAACGTCTGACGGAGCCGCGCAAGGCGCGTTTACAATCTTTTGCGAAAACACGATCGTCGATCGCAGTGTTGATCAATTCGTACACGATGGCGGCGACAGACACACATTGAGACAATGGCAATTTGTTCGTAAATGTCTTTGTGTCTTTGCGCGACTATGTCAGAGTTAGCCCGTTGTTAACTGATAAGTCGGATTACATTACCCTTGTGAGTCGATACACGACTCTCGATCGAGAGGAGAATTACTTTGGCTAAGGCTGCGAAGAAAACTGCGAAGAAGAAAGCACCGGCTCGGAAGAAGGCGCCGGCGAAGAAAAAGGCACCGGCGAGGAAAGCTGCTGCCAAGAGAGCTCCGGCGAAGAAGGCCGCTGCCAAGAGAGCACCGGCGAAGAAGGCCGCCGCTAAAAGAAAATAATTCGGACAGGCGTTGGCTCACGCCAACGCCGCCGGAACTTTGCCCCCGTCGTCGCGGTTTACCATTCGCGCAGCCGCACGGCGGACGAGGCAAAAATCGACGCCATCGCGGTGCCGTGATGCTCAAAGAATATCCAAATTAATTTCGTGATGTCGCCGCCGGCAATTGCCGTCCGGAACCGTCGCCTATAGGGCCCGCTCTTCGCCTGTTTCATGGGCGAGCAAATTGCGCTCGAGGATTCCAATTTCCTTGAGAGCCTTTCGCCACACGGCCATATGTGGCGCGTTTCCGTGCGCGGCCAGCGCGTCCCAACTTTCCCAGCGTTCGGTGATGCGAATGACGCCGGGATCAAGAAAATCCTCGCCGTAGGCATAGAGAAGGCAGCCTGCTTCTTTGCGGGTTGCTTCGAGGTTCTTTCTAGCCTGCGGCCGGGCAGCCTCGAGTTTTTCTGGTGCTATTCGAATAAATCCGGTGATGACGATCATGTTGTTTTTCCACTTTTTATCCGTCAGGTGATTTCTTCTTCAATCGGTTTGCCGACAAGCCGGACCATTTATATAGCCAAAGGCGACCCCGGCCTCGCCTTTGTGCAACCAATCCCCCATATTCGCACAATGCCGACCAAGAAACCCTCCGGATTTTCGGAAGCGCCGCAGCAGGCGTTCAAAACGGCCCGCGGCACCTCGATGGGTGGCAAGGCAACGGCCAAGGAGCGCGCCGCCGCCGGCCTAAGCCCCGTGCCCGGTCTCGATATCGCTCTGGAAGACGTTGCTTCAATGCCGGCGAGCGCCGTCACCGCCACGGTCGAGGCACTGTCCAACCTCATCGAAACGGGACGGCCGGAACTCAACGACAAGACCTGGGTTCCGCATCGGCCACCGCGGCCGGAGAAGTCCGAAGGTGGTGTGCCGTTTCGCATCGTCTCGGATTTCGAGCCGAAGGGCGACCAGCCGACGGCGATCGCCGATCTGGTCGCCGGCGTCGATACGCAGGAACGCGATCAGGTGCTGCTCGGCGTCACCGGTTCGGGAAAGACTTTCACCATGGCCAAAGTGGTTGAGGCAACACAGCGGCCGGCGCTGGTGCTGGCGCCTAACAAGACGCTGGCCGCACAGCTCTATGGCGAGTTCAAGAGTTTCTTCCCGGAGAACGCGGTCGAGTATTTCGTCTCCTATTACGACTACTACCAGCCCGAGGCCTATGTCCCGCGCACCGATACCTACATCGAGAAAGAATCGTCGATCAACGAGCAGATCGACCGCATGCGCCACTCCGCGACGCGCTCGCTGCTCGAACGCGACGATGTGATCATTGTCGCCTCGGTGTCGTGCATTTACGGTATCGGTTCGGTGGAAACCTATACGGCGATGACCTTTGCCCTGACTGTCGGCGAGGCCGTCGACCAGCGTCAGTTGCTCGCCGATTTCGTCGCGCTTCAATACAAGCGGTCCGACGCCGATTTCCGCCGCGGCACTTTTCGCGTGCGCGGCGACACGGTCGAAATCTTTCCGGCGCATTTAGAGGACCGTGCCTGGCGGCTGTCGCTGTTTGGTGACGAGATCGAGTCGATCACCGAGTTTGATCCCTTGACCGGCACCAAATCGGGCGAACTGAAATCGGTAAAGATCTATGCCAATTCGCATTATGTGACGCCGCGCCCGACGCTCGCCCAGGCGGTTAAGGGCATCAAGCAGGAGCTTAAACTGCGTCTCGACGAATTGACCGACGCCGGCCGATTGCTCGAAGCCCAGCGGCTCGAGCAGCGCTGCCGTTTCGATGTCGAAATGATCGAAGCGACGGGCTCATGTGCCGGTATTGAAAATTATTCGCGCTATCTGACCGGCCGCAAGCCGGGCGAGCCGCCGCCGACGCTGTTTGAGTATCTGCCCGATAATGCGCTGGTCTTTGTCGACGAGAGCCACGTCACCGTGCCACAGCTTGGCGGCATGTATCGCGGCGATTTCCGCCGCAAGGCGACACTCGCCGAGTTTGGCTTTCGTCTGCCGTCCTGCATGGATAATCGGCCGCTGCGTTTCGAGGAATGGGATTTGATGCGCCCGCAGACCGCCTATGTTTCGGCAACGCCGGGCGGCTGGGAGCTTGAGCGCACTGGTGGAGTGTTTACCGAACAGGTCATCCGCCCAACCGGGCTGATCGATCCGCCGGTCGATATCCGTCCGGCGACGGCGCAGGTCGACGATCTGCTCGGCGAGGTCAAGGAGGTCGCGAAAAGCGGCTACCGTTCGCTGGTCACGGTTCTGACCAAGCGCATGGCCGAGGATCTGACCGAATATCTGCACGAGCAGGGCGTGCGGGTGCGCTATATGCATTCCGATATCGAGACGCTGGAGCGGATTGAGATCATCCGCGATCTGCGCCTCGGCGCTTTCGATGTTCTGGTTGGCATCAACCTTTTGCGCGAGGGGCTCGATATTCCCGAATGCGCGCTGGTCGCAATCCTCGATGCCGACAAGGAAGGCTTTCTGCGTTCAGAGACCTCGCTGGTTCAGACGATCGGCCGGGCGGCGCGCAATATCGATGGCAGGGTCATTCTTTATGCCGACCGCACTACCGGTTCGATGGAGCGCGCCATCGCCGAGACCAATCGCCGTCGTGAAAGGCAGGTTGAATACAACGAGCTGAACGGCATCACGCCGGAAAGCGTGCGCAAATCGATCGGCGATATCATGTCCTCGGTCTATGAGCGCGATCATGTCATCGTGCCGGCCGGATTCGCCGAAGAGGGGGCGCTGGTCGGGCACAATCTCAAGGCAACCATCTCCGATCTCGAAAAGCAGATGCGCGACGCCGCTGCTGATCTGGAATTCGAAACCGCGGCACGGCTGCGCGACGAAATCAGGCGGCTGGAGCAGCTCGAACTCGATACCGCCGACGATCCGCTGGCGCGTGGGTCGAATTCGGGACAGCAAAACCAAGAGGCGAGGACGGCTGGAGGCCGGACCGGGAAACAAAAGCAAGAGTCTAGGAACGCTGCCAGCCCGACCGGGAAGCAAGAAGACAAAGCGCAGAGCAATCGCCCGCATAAGCCGGATCTCGATTCAATGGGTCCGGGACCCAACAAGGAAATCCCGCTCTCTGACAAACCGGGCCCGGCCAAATCGCGCTCGGTCGGTGGCCGTCCGGGCAGCGATGCCGGACGCAAAAGGCGGCGGTAGGGTAGGCCGGTGCCGAATTATCTGGGCACGCATTGTGTCCACGTCTGATATGCAATCAGGCGGGAAACTTTGGAAACACTATTCATCGGAGGCGGGCCATGCGCGCTAAATTCGCTATTGGACTTATCATCTCCCTGACGCTGCTCGCCGGCGGGCGGGCCGCCGGCGAAACATTGCCGCTTTCGCCCGGTCTTATCGGGCTCGACAGTGACGAAGGCGAAGCGCTGCTCTTTGGCGCCGAAGCGCGCGAGGATTATCTTCCGCTCAGCCTACAATTCGTCACGCAACAGAATCAGGCCTTTTGCGGTGTGGCTTCGATGGTGATGGTGTTGAATGCGCTCAACATAGGCGCACCCGAACCGACGGCTTGGAAACCCTTCACGGCTTTCAACCAGGAAAACTTCTTCTCCGCCAAGACAGAAGCCGTGGTGCCGCGTGCGGTGATTGAGCGGATGGGTATGACACTGACCGAACTTGGCGGCCTGCCGGTCTCGTTCGATTTGGCATCCAGCGTCAACCACGCTTCCGACAGCACGATTGAGGATTTTCGTCACCGTGCTCGGGACGCGATTGCTACTGACGATAGCTTCCTGATCATCAACTATCTCCGCTCTGCCATTGGCCAGGAAAAATACGGTCACATCTCGCCATTGGCGGCCTATGACGAAGACAGTGATCGCTTTCTCATCCTCGATGTCTCGCGCTACAAATATCCGCCGGTGTGGGTCGAAACGGCAACGCTATTCGCGGCCATGAACACGCCTGATCGCGACAATGAAAATAAGAGCCGGGGCTTCGTGATTGTCAGCCGATAAGTCTTTTCTGGCGGTTGTCATCCAGACCGCGCTCGATCTGCGGCGGCGGGCCGTTATTAATTGATTCGCGCGCGGCGGTTTCCTTTTTGCTGATCGCAAGCGTAAGCTCGCCCATTGTGATCAGAATCGCGATATCGCGATTTTGAGGAATTCCGACAAGGAGGATCGTCATGTCAAAGGGACGCGATCGACCGGGTAAGGAAAAGCGCAAGCCGAAATCCGACAAGAACAAGAAAAAGCAGAAGGGCGTTGCGACGCCGGCGCAGGCGCCAGGTGCGCCACCAAAACCGACAATCGAAATTGCCGGCAATAAGGTCTGACGCCGGCTAATCGATTAAATCGGGGATTTGCTTCTTGGGCGACCAGGCAAACGCATTCCAAATTTGCCAAATGTCAGAATAATTTGATCCATTGGCCAAAGAAAACGATAGTTGGGAGCGCTCGAATCGCATCATGAGCGATTTCGGGTGAAGATCGCCAGCTGCGCCATCGCGCCGCCGGTGCCGTGAACTTAGTCGACGATGTAAAAACCAGAAAGACCGAGCATGTTCAAACCTTGCCTATCCGGTTGATTCCCATACCCACTAGATCTAGCGTTTGGCATGGATGTTCTGACCCGTGAAGATCTGCCGTTTCCGCAGTCGCTGCCGGATTTTCAGCGCTTTTTTCCCGACGACGTG